>Ga0302190_10000004_pt1 | contig 254048 bp, 216 predicted proteins | sample II_Bog_E2_3_FD_198784 | JGI IMG/M metagenome (GOLD analysis project Ga0302190, IMG submission 198784) | Peat permafrost microbial communities from Stordalen Mire near Abisko, Sweden - II_Bog_E2_3 | ecosystem: Environmental > Terrestrial > Soil > Wetlands > Peat | place: Sweden: Abisko... | reverse complement strand
CGGCTCATCGCATCCTGGAGCTGTAGAAGGTTCCAAGGGTTAGGCTGTTCGCCTATTAAAGCGGTACGTGAGCTGGGTTCAGAACGTCGCGAGACAGTTCGGTCCCTATCTGCTGTGGGCGTAGGAAATTTGAGGAGGGCTGTCCTTAGTACGAGAGGACCGGGATGGACGAACCTCTTGTGTTCCAGTTGTCTTGCCAAAGGCACGGCTGGGTAGCGAAGTTCGGTTGTGATAACCGCTGAATGCATATAAGCGGGAAGCACGCTCCAAGATGAGATTTCCCTGAAGGGCCCAGGAAGACCACCTGGTTGATAGGCTGGATGTGGAAGCGTAGTAATACGTGTAGCTTACCAGTACTAATCGCCCGTTCGGCTTGTCCATAGAATTAACTCCGCGCAGTTAGTTCGCTTGAGACTCCGACAAAGGCAAAAACGCTCTTCTGAGCCTTGTATTACCTAATCAATTTCGTTGTATTGACAATATTTGGCGCCAGATTGCTTTTGCGTCTCCCCCTGAGGGCAGAGAAACGATTCTGCGACGAAGGCTGGAGACACCTGGCTGCGGGCAACCACCCGCCAAGCGCCATCAAGTTTGCCGGTGACCATACCGCGAGGGATCACCCGTTCCCATCCCGAACACGGAAGTTAAGCCTCGTTGGGCCGATGGTACTGCACGGGTAACTGTGTGGGAGATTAGGTGATCGCCGGCAATATTTTAGTCAAAAGGCCAGTCCATTGCGGACTGGCTTTTTGTTGTTTGCGGCGGTGTAGGCTGAGATGAGGGCTGAGCGCGACGCCGGATGGGGATGATGAGCTACTCGATCAAAGAGATCTTCTATACGCTGCAGGGAGAAGGCGGCCAGGCGGGGCGTCCGGCGGTGTTTTGCCGATTTTCCGGGTGCAACTTATGGTCGGGGCGCGAGGAAGATCGATCGGAAGCAACCTGTCAGTTTTGCGATACGGATTTTGTCGGGGTCAATGGGCCCGGTGGCGGGAAGTTTGCGGATGCTGAGGACGCTTCCGCGGCGGTGGATGGGTGTTGGCTGGCTGGTTCTGGCCCAGCTGCGGTTGGGGTAGGACGAAAGTTTGTGGTGTGTACGGGCGGAGAGCCTCTGTTGCAGTTGGATTCGCCGTTGATTCACGCTTTGCGCGGGCGAGGATTTGAGATTGCCGTGGAGAGCAACGGAACGATTGCGGCTCCCATGGGAATAGACTGGCTTTGTGTGAGTCCTAAAGCGGGTGCGACACTGGTGCAGCGTACGGGGCAGGAGTTGAAGTTGGTGTATCCGCAAGTTGGTTTGGATCCGGCTGCGGTGAGCGGATTGGCGTTTGAGCGGTTCTACCTGCAGCCGATGGATGGGCCGGAGCGGGTGAAGAATACGGAGCTGGCAGTGCGGTATTGCCTGGGGCATCCGCAGTGGCGGCTGAGCTTGCAGACGCACAAGATACTGGGGATTGCGTGATGGAGATATTCAAACAGTTTCATATTGAGGCGGCGCACTGGCTGCCGAATGTGCCGGAAGGGCACAAGTGCGGGCGGATGCACGGGCACAGCTTTCAGATTGAGGTGCATGTGCGCGGGCCGGTGGGCGAAGAGTCGGGCTGGGTGATGGATTTTGCTGAGCTGAAGGCGGTCTTTGCGCCGGTCGAGGTAGCGCTTGATCATCGCTGCCTGAATGATGTGGCGGGGTTGGAGAATCCCACGAGCGAGAACCTGGCGAAGTGGATTTGGCACCGGCTATGGCAGGAGTTGCCTTTGCTGAGCCAGGTGGTGGTGCGGGAGACTTGCACGAGCGGGTGCGTGTATCGCGGGGAGTGAACAAGAGTGTGGTCGCAAAAAGGAAAAGGGGCCGATTGGCCCCTTTTTGTATGTCTGGAATTGGGAGTGCCTAAAAGATGCCGACCGGGAGAACTGGGATTTCGTGGGTCTGGTGCAACTCAGCGAGGACGGCATCGAGGTTCTCGAGGACCTCGGCGGTGGTGACGGTGTAGAGCTGGCGGTTGGCGTCGTAGCCCTGTGCGAGGAGGCCCTTGAGGTAGCGGCCGGCGATTTGGGCGGCGAGGGCGTCGGTGATGACCTTGCCGGAGCGCTGCTTTTGCTGGACCCAGGCATCGCAGGGCAGGGCGATCCAGATGGAGCGGCCATTGACGTCGAAGCGGATATCGACAGCGTCGGCGTGGCGGGTGGCGATGGCCACGATGTTGGCAGTCCAGCGGCAGTGGAGGTCTTCACCCGTCCACAGGTCTTTTGCGTGGAAATCCTCGTACATGTAATCAGCGTATCGGGTTGGTGCGGGCGAGGGCAAGGGGTGGGGGGAGATTTGGCGCAGCTTTCGTTGGGGAGCTCATCTTTGTGTGGAATTTTCCGATGAGGGAAGCAAGGAGTGCTGCGATGCAGGTATCGGTTGAGGTTTCGTCTGAGGTACAGAATGAGGCGGCGACGCGCGGAGTGCCGGTTTACACCTTTGTAGAGATGCTGATGGAGCGTGGGCTTGAGTCGATGCGGGACCGGAGTTCGGTGGCGAATGCGGTGGACCGAATTCGGGCGCTGAGAAAGCCAGAGATTGCGGGGCGGTTGGGCTGAAGGGTGGGTCCAGGTTGGACTGGTCTCGGAGCGCCCTGATAGACTGGAAAGGTTGTTTGGGCTGCGTGTGCGCGGTAGTGTGTGCGAGTGGCCCGGGCAAAAAGACTCCCATAAGAATGGGCTGCGCGGTGGGCGCCGGGATGAGCTTAAGGGCTTGTCTGAAGAGCGTCCGCGGCAAGGCCGGCAAGAAGGAACAACGTGGATTCGCAAACGCGGCACGCGCTTAAGCAGGACAAGTTTGTACAGGCAACGCAGGGCAGTGTGAGCTGGATAGGCGAGCACAGCGCGACAGTGATTCGGTGGTCGGTGATTGCGGTGGTGGTATTGGCCGTGGTGATTGGCGGCGGGGTGTATTACAACAGCCAGTCCACGGCGGCTTCGAGCGCGCTGGGTGTGGCGCTTGATACGTACTCGTCTCCGCTGGCACAGCCGGGAGTTCCGGCTGGAAGCGGGACTTTCCAGACGGCTGCGGATCGGTCGAAGGCTGCGAACCAGGAGTTTGTGGCAGTGACGACGAAGTACAGCTGGGCCCCGGCATCAGGCAAGGCGCACTATTTTGCCGGGCTGACGTACCAGGAGCTGGGGCAGACAGCCTCGGCTGAGACAGAGCTGAAGACGGCTTCCAACTCGTGGGATGGGAATGTGGCTTCGCTGGCGAAGTTTGCGTTGGCTGGGTTCTATCACCAGACGGGCCGCGACGCGCAGGCGATTGAGATTTACACGGCGCTGGGCGCAAAGGGCACGGACGCGGTTCCGGCTTACTCGGCGCAGCTGGCACTGGCCGATTTGTACGCAGGCACGGGCAAGGCGGACCAGGCCAAGCAGCTGTGGGCGAAGATCAAGGATGCGGACAAGGACGGCGCTGCCGGAGCGATTGCCGCGCAGAAGCTGACAGGCAAGAGCTAGTTTTTCGTCGTTCGCCTTACAAGGTGGTCCGCTTTGGCGGGCCATTTTGCTTTTGTGGGGAATTGTCTGCTGCGCTGGTGAGCGCGAAGGGCGGTGGGTGCGTCCTGTAGGCTATGAGCACCAGTGCCGTGAGCTACGCGGGATGGATGGAGAGCGGGACGACGCAGGCGCGCGAACAGAGCGACGGGAGTGCCGAGGCGGCGATTGCAGCCCTGGTGGAGACGTACGCGGGGACTCTGTACCGGGTGGCGTTCAGCGTGCTGCGCAATGCGGCCGATGCCGAGGACGCGGTGCAGGAGACGTACCTGCGGGTGCTGAGGCACCAGGCGCAGCTGAGCGAGATACGCGATGCGCGGGTGTGGCTGGTGCGAATTGTGTGGAACGTGGTGCTGGACCGGAAGCGGCGTGCGAAGACCAAGCCGGAAACTGACGATGTGAGCGAGCTGGAGCGGGTGTTGCCAGCCGCGGGGCAGTCGGCCGAGCAGCGGGTGGCCAGCGCACAGCATCATGCGCATGTGTTGAAGGCGGTGGAGCAGTTGCCGGCTAAGGAGCGGGCGGTGCTGATGCTGTCAGCGTTTGAAGAGTTGACGAGCGTGGAGATAGCGCAGGTGCTGGAGACGACAGAGTCGACGGTTCGTTCGCGGCTGTTTCGGGCGCGGAATTTGATGGCAGGGTTGCTGAGCCACGAAAGGAGCGGACGATGAGCGGAAAAGTAGAAGAGCGAAGTCCGCTGGAAGCGACGTTGCGGATGCTGGCGAGTGCGCCGGAGCCGGAGGGTTTGCGGGAGCGCGTTCATGCGCGGTTGGCAGTTGCGGCGAAGGCGCGGCGTCGATGGTGGCAGGGTTGGGACGAAGTGACCTGGCAGTCGCTGAGCTGGCCGGCGCGGGTGGGAGCTGTGACAGCGCTGGGTTTGCTGCTGGCTGCCGGGCTGAGTGTATATCCTGTTCGCGTGAGTCAGACGGGCGAGGCTGGATCGCATGTGAGTGCCGCTCATGGGGAGCCTGCCCCGATTGCTCCGGCAGCGGGAGCTGTGGGGAGTGCGGCGAACTCGTCGGGATTCCAGACATCTGGAGCGGTGCGCGTGCCGCCTACGCTGACGCCGCTGCATGTGCCTGCAGCGCCGAAGAAGCGGATAAAGCGAGCGGCGGGTGTGGCTAAGACGGCGGCTGCTCCGGTGGCAGATGCCTCCAAGCCCTAGAGGGCGCGCTGCGTGTCGCGATCATCGTTCAAGAGGAAGCGGAAGATCATTTGCAAGATGGCGAGGACGGCTGCGCCGCACAAGGCTGCGCCGAAGCTGCGGATATGGAAGCCGGGGACGAAGGTGGCTGCCATTTCGAGGACGCATGCGTTGACGAAAAGCAGGAAGAGTCCGAGCGTGAGCACGACGAGGGGCAGGGAGACGAGCTTGAGGATGAGTCCTACGGTGGCGTTGAGAAAGCCGAAGACGAGCGCGGCGAGCAGGGCAGTGCCAAGTGAGTCGATGTGAAAGCCGGGTACCAGGCGCGAGACCGCGACCAAGGCGACGGCACTTAGAATCCAGTTGGCAAGCAGGCGTAGCATGGGGGGAGTCTCCTGTCTTTTGGATGCGACGAACGCCCAAGTGGCGCGTCTTACCTGAGACCAGCTCCAGCATAGGCAGGCGGGCTGTGCCGAGGCTGGTCAATAGTATGCAGTACGGGCTGAGGTGGATTGTGGTTCCGTCAGGGGGCGGGGAAGGTGGTTGTATTGCGGTGGATTGCCGGGGTTGGGTTGGCGGTGGTGGCCGCGGTGGCTGTGGCACAGGCGCCGGTGCCGGATATTCGCACGTTGATGGGCGAGGTTTCGGCGCACCAGAAGGATTTGGAGAAGGTGCGGGAGAACTATACCTGGCATACTCGCGCGACGACGGAGGACGTGGACGGCAGCGGGAAGGTTACGAAGACCGAGGTGGAGGACGCCGAGGTGTTTTTTGTGAACGGGCATGAGATTTCGCGGACAGTGGCCAAAGACGGCAAGCCGCTGGCCGGTCACGACGCGGACAAGGAGCAGGAGCGGGTGACGAAGCTGGTGGAGAAGGCTGATGCGACCCCGCCGGGGCAGCCGCTGGAGGGCCGAGACCAGCCGGTGAGCATCAGCCATTTGCTGGAGATTATGGAGGTGCGGAATCCGCGGCGGGAGAGCTACCGGGGGCGGCCGACGATTGTGTTTGAGTTTTTGGGGCGGAAGGACGCGAAGACGCACGGGATGGTGGAGGATGCGTCGAAGAAGATTGCGGGGACTATCTGGATAGACGAGAAGGACCGTGAGGTGGCGCGGATGGAGGCGCGGTTTACGGAGAACTTCCATGTGGGCGGAGGGCTGGTGGCGAATCTTGCGAAGGGTTCGAACTTTACGTTTGAGCAGGCGCCGGTGAATGGGGAGATCTGGCTGCCGACTTCAGCGGAGGGGCGGGTGGATGTGCGGGTGCTGCTGGTGAAGGGGATTCGGCAGCATTTCGTGGAGCAGGATATGGGGTATGAGCGGTTCAAGGTGGATGCTGAGGCGGCTAAGGTTGGGGGGAAGCCTTAGGTGTGGGTTGGTGCGGGAACCAGGCTGCGGAAGAACAGAACTCCCAACTCTACCCCTGTGCTCTCTTGCGAGACCGTCTCTCTCTGAAGCTCACGGTCGGCGGATGGGTGCGCGCTGTACCAGATTCTTACCGCATGGTGAGCGATACGGTGTTGCCAGAGGAGAGCCCAGCGTGGCCGGAGGGATGGTCGCAATGGTGTGGACAATTTGCTGCCCATACCTAGCCAATGCCGCTTTCATGAGTACGTAGGCGGAAGCGTCGCCTGCGCGGATGGCGCGGGCGACAGCGACAGCGGCCACCTCCTGCTCGCTTTCAACCGGCGTACCTGGAGCAACGTAGCCAATGAGCGCCTCCTTGGCCAGGACTCCGGCAATGTACTTGGCCCATTTGCCAAACTTGGCCATGCAGGCCTGCTGGTAGCAGGCGTAGTCCTCACCAAAGCCAATCACATCGCCAACCACCACGAACCAACTGGATGCGGTATAGGGACTGCCGTCGCCGCCGACTGCGTTGGCGATTACCTGGACTTAGAAGTCGCCGTCCTGACTTCTGAAACCGAGATCCCATCCGGTATAGTCCGAGCCCGCGACAGTAACAGCGACGGTTTCTGTATCGACAAATCGGCCGTCCATTGGTGGAACAGGGAACCAGACTTCTCCCGACAGCTCGACCTGGAGTGGAGCAAGGTTGAGGAATTCATTGCTCCAGAGGGGACGTGGATCGCGTACCCCCGGCAGGTCATAGCTGAAGTTGCCAAGCTGGATCTGCCAACTGGAAACAGTGATGGGCCGCGGGGTGTCGATGGCGTTGAGCCGAACTTGAAAGACGGATTCAAAGTAGCTGCGTGTCAAGGTAAAGTCGCCGCCTGGGCAGCCCCAGCGAGTTGGGCTCGCGTGATATACGCCAGTCGTGTTGGGGCGGATGGACTCTCGCGAAAGCAGGTTGATGTCAATCTCGAAGCGGGGGCGGAAGTCATTGAAGTGTTGTTCACGCCCAACCAGGGCGATGACAGCAATGCCGGAGGTGTCGAGGATGAGGTCTTTGAATACGGCGTCATTGCCGAGTTGCGGGGAGAGGAAGGCTCCCTGCGGCAGCAGCGATTGCTCTTTGTTGAACAGGATTCCGGCAGCGATGGGCCCGCCAATGACCTCGGCCAAGCCAAAGGTGCCAAAGCCGATAAGGGTTCCCCAGACGGGTCCCACAAAGAATGCAGAGAGTGCGGCGAGAGCGACCTTGCAGCCGAAGTCTGTGGTGATATTCACATTGGGCTGATTCAGGTTGAAGCCTGGCACGATGGTGCCGTTGGCATTGACCGGCAGCGTGATTGTGCCGGTCTGTGTGACCGTGTAGTTTCCGCAGACGGGCAGGTTGCCCTCCGCCGCCACCGAAATATTATTGGCTCCAGGCGCGAGATCGAGTTCCAGCCTGGTGAGATAGGTGACCATGTCGCCGAAGGGATCAGGCAACCGGACGCGATGTGCTTCGACAATCCCATTGCCGCAGGTGGTGGGGGTCGACATTGCGATATCGACCTGCAGCGGGTTAGGTTATGGCTGGGCGGGTGCGGGCTCGTCCGGTTTGGGTTTGGCGGCTTGCAGCTTGGCCAATGCCTGGGCGAGGCGATGGTGGAACTGGCGCCAGTCCGCATTGTCTGAGCCGACCTCGAGGAGGGTAGCCTTCATGGCGCATCCAGTGCCTGAGGGCGCGAGGGAGACGGTGTCGGTGTACTGAACAAGTTTGCCGACGACGACGAATGCGGCTCTCTGGCTGAGATCGTTTTCGGAAAGGATTGAGTAGTTGTGAGGGGTGTCGAGGGTGTCCTTGACGGCGGTCCAGAGCTGATTGCAGGAGACTGGATAGACGTCGGCTGGTTTGGCGAGGGCGGGGAGTGAGGCAACCAATAGAAAAAGTGAAGCAATAAAAAGCTTGAACATGAGAGTTCTCCGGGTTGGGACGGCGGCTCGGAATTCAGTGTTGACTTTGAATCGAGCGGCAACCGCAGAAAGTATACGCCCGTGCCGGGCGCGGGCTATGTGATGGTGACGGCCATTGTTGGGGGTGCTGGGGAACCTGGCAATTCGTGAACCAGGGTCACAGTTTCTCGAATTTATACACTTATCGCTTTCCGTAAGATCTGGATTGCAAGACCGGTCTTTTGCTCCAGCTGCGAGTGCTCAAGGAATTACGCATGAAAAACACTGCGGTGAGGCGGGAAGTTCTCGCTTGGGGATTTCTTGCAGGGTGAGGTTGGGTCGGCGGGGTTTGGACTGGGGTGGAGGGGGTCGGGTAGAGTTGGGATATGTTTGTGCGGCGGATACAGGTCGAGCGGGTGGATGAGCTGGGGGAGCGGGTGAGGTGTCCGATCCATTGGATCGACAACTTTGCGATGCGGAACTTTACCAACGATGTGGTTTTTGACGACACGTTGCCGGTGGGCGATGGGTTGCTGGAGGCTGGGCATTTGGTGCCGCTGCAGCGGCTGGGTGTGGCGATGGAGGATTGGTTCCGGCGGAAGGGGTATTTGAAGGCTGGGGAGCGGGTTGAGGTTAGGGAGCTTGTGGGGGAAGTCTAATGGGCGGGATCTTCAGCAAGGCTGAATTGCTTTCCTTTGCAGGAGAATGCGGGTTTCGTTGCGCTTGAAGTCAGCTTTCCGGCAAGAGTGAGGCCCATGTCTGGAATGCCAGGCATGGGCCTCGGATGTTTTCCCTGAGATTCTGCTATACGCCGACGGGAAAGGGTTTGGGGCTGGATTCTTCGTCGGTGTTGGAGGTGGTGCCGGTCTTCCAGCGCTCGAAGCGGCCCTGCAGGAGGCTCATGAGGCCTGTGTACCAGTAACCGCCTACGAAAAGGAGCAGGAACGGCCAGGTGAAGAACTGGTGGTTGGTGAAGGTGTAGACGATGGCGAGGGCGAACCAGCAGCCGATGGCGAGCTCGACCCATGGGGTCCAGTGGAGTCGCTTGCGGTACTTGTTGGCTTTGGATTTCTCGCCTTTTTTGGCGACGGCGAATTTGGGGGTGCGGGCGAAGGCGGATTTGATGCCGAAGAGGGCTTCCATGACGGCCTTGGTGTTGGTGACGGTGAGGCCGATGCCGAGCGCCATGAGGACGGGCAGGTAGAGGAAGGTCTTGAGCCAGGTTTTTGGGAATAGCTCCTTTTGGCTGAGGACGTAGAAGACGCCGATGGAGAGCGTGGATGCGGTGAAGAGGGGGACGTCGATGAGCAGCATCTGGAACCATCCCTGATAGAAGCGGACGATCATGGCGGGGATGAGCAGGGCGGTCATGACGATCATGAGTGGGTAGCTGAGGTTTGCGGTGAGGTGGTAGACGGCCTCGATTTTGACTCGGCGTGGGACGTCGGCTTTGAACATGAGGGGCAGGACCTTGATGGATGTCTGGATGAGTCCCTTGGCCCAGCGGGCCTGCTGTGTTTTGAAGGCGGTCATTTCGATGGGGAGTTCGGCGGGGCACTCGATTTCGGGGAGGTATTTGAACTTCCAGCCGGCCATTTGGGAGCGGTAGCTGAGATCGGTGTCTTCGGTGAGGGTGTCGTGCTGCCAACCGCCGGCGTCGGTGATGGCGGCTCGTCGCCACATGCCGGCAGTGCCGTTGAAGTTGAAGTAGTCGTTGGTGCGGGAGCGCGCGCCATGCTCGAGGACGAAGTGGCCGTCGAGGAGGATGGCTTCAACCTGCGTGAGGAGGCTGTAATCGCGGTTGAGGTGTGTCCAGCGGGTCTGGACCATGCCGATGGCCTCGTCAGTGAAGTGATGTACGACGTTGTGGAGCCAGTCGTGGGGAGGGACGAAGTCGGCGTCGAAGATGGCGATGAGGTCGCCTTTGGCGATTTTGAGTCCGGCATCGAGAGCGCCGGCCTTGTATCCGTGGCGGTTGGTTCGATGGATGTAAACGATGGGGCTGCCGAGGGCAGCGTAGCGGGCGACGAGCTCAGCGGCGACGACTTGGGTTTCGTCGGTGGAGTCGTCGAGGAGCTGAATTTCGAGCTTGTCTTTGGGGTAGTCGATGGAGCAGATGGCTTCGAGGAGGCGCTCGATGACGAACTGCTCGTTGAAGATGGGCAACTGGATGGTGACGAAGGGCAGGTCGGTGAAGAGTGCCTTGGGGTTGGGCTGATAGTTCTTCTTGTATTTGTAGTAGAGATAGACCATCTGGTAGCGATGGACGCCGTAGACGGCGAGCAGGATCATGACTGCGAAATAGGGGAGCAGGATCATGAGGTCGAAGGCGTTCCAGGTGTATAGGCCCTGGAATGTGGTGTCGGCGTACTGCATTTTGAGGAAATGGCGTAGGTTGTTCTGGGGCGCGAGCAGGGCCAGATGGGCGGGCGCAGCGAGCCGCAGCGCGAGGGATTGTGCGTAGACGAGCGAAGGGGCAAACGAGGCGGGCAGACTGGACCTCCGGAAAAGCTGTAGGAACCATGATACAGCGGATTGGGGGTGGGGTAGGGGTGAGGCATCAGGGGTGAGGGATTGAGCTGCGCTCGACCGGGGAGTGAGGTGAAAGGTGTTGTATACGCTAGGCTTGCTTGGGCTTGGGTTGGGGGCGTAAGGTGTTGGGGTTCGGAGGAACATAATCCTATGTCTGCTATTGGATCACTTACGGCAATTCTGGCTGCGCCGGGTGGCAGCTTTTTGTTGAACAGCGTAACGCCGGAGCAGGTGTTTACGCATGAGGATTTGAGCGACGAGCAGCGACAGATAGCCGAGACTGCTACGAAGTTCGCCAAGGAACAGATATTGCCGGCGGTGGCTGGGATTGAGGCCAAGGAGCCGGGAGTGATGGTGGGGATTATGCGGCAGGCTGCGGAGTTGGGGTTTGCCGCGGTGGATATTCCAGAAGAGTACGAGGGGCTGGGGCTGGACAAGACGACTTCGGCGCTGGTGGCCGACCATTTGTCGATGATTTCGAGTTTTTCGACGGGATTTGGAGCGCACACGTGCATTGGGACGCTGCCGATTGTGTGGTACGGGACCGAGGAGCAGAAGAAAAAGTATCTGCCGAAGCTGGCGTCGATGGAGTTTGTGGGTGCGTATGCGCTTTCAGAGGCGACGTCGGGGTCGGACGCGATGAATATCCGGGCTCGGGCGACTTTGTCCGCCGATGGGACCGAGTATGTGCTGAACGGCGAGAAGATGTGGATTACCAACGGGGGAACGGCGGACCTGTACACGGTGTTTGCGAAGGTGGATGGGGAGAAGTTTTCCGCGTTTCTGGTGGAGCGGAATACGCCGGGGTTGTCGGTGGGCAAGGAAGAGCACAAGCTGGGGATACGTGGTTCGTCGACATGCCCGCTGGTACTGACGGATTGCCGGATTCCGGTGGGAAACCTGCTGGGCGAAGTTGGCAAGGGACACCACATCGCGTTCAACGTGCTGAATATGGGGCGGCTGAAGCTGGGGGCGAGCTGCGTGGGCGGGTCGCGTGTGGCGATAGAGTACATGGTGAAGTATGCCAAGGAGCGGACGGCGTTTGGGAAGACGCTGGCGGGTTTTGGGCTGATCCAGCGGAAGGTAGCGGAGAGCGTGATTCGGTTGTTTGTGGCGGAGTCGATGCTCTACCGGACGACGGGGATGATGGATGCTTCGCTGGGAGCGTTGGAGGGTGGGGAGGCTCACTCGGCCAAGGAGATCCAGAAGCGGATAGAAGAGTACGCGGTGGAGTGCTCTATTTTGAAGGTGTTTGGTTCGGAGACGCTGGGCTATGTTGCCGACGAGCTGGTGCAGACGATGGGCGGCTATGGGTATGTGGAGGATTATCCGGCGGAGCGGCTGTACCGGGACGCGCGGATCAACCGGATTTTTGAAGGCACGAACGAGATCAACCGGATGATTATTACGGGCTGGCTGATGAAGCGGGCTCTTACGGGCAAGTTGCCGCTGCTGCCGGCTATCAAGAAGCTGATGGATGAGCTGATGGAGCCGCCGAGCTTTGAGGAGGATGACGATGCCGAGCGGGTGCTGGCGCGGGAAGAGAAGATATTGGGGAACCTGCGGAAGATTACGCTGATGAGTGCTGGGGCTGCTTCGCAGCGGTTCATGATGGAGCTGGAGAACCAGCAGGAAGTGATGGCGGACCTGTCGGAGTGCATTACGGCCGTGTATGGGCTGGAGTCTGCGATGGTGCGGGCGCGGAAGCTGACGGCGGCCGGGGCAGGTTCGGCAGTGCAGGCACAGTACATTACAGCGGTATATGCCGATGCGGCGATGGGGACTGTGGAGCAGGCGGCGCGGCGTGTGCTGGCAGCTGCGAGCGAGGGAGATGCGCTGGGAATCCAACTGACGGTACTGCGGCGGTTTGCGCGGCATACGCCGGTGGACGATATTGCTCTGACGCGGGCGATTGCGCGGCAGTGCCTGGAGACGGGACGTTACCGGATCGGTTGAGGGGGGACTCTGTGGAGTCAAGGGGAATTGCGCGGGGCGAGCGTTGTGATACACCGCAGGGCAGAGTTTTGGAATAAACTGACAGCATGAACTCGGGAGCCGGCGAGCAGGCTGACTGTGTGCCTGGCAGCGATGGTTTTCCGAGTCAACGGTGTTGATCCGAAAGGAGTCCTACTATGTCGAACGAAAACAACAATGCTGCTTTGGGTTGGTTTATTGCGGGCTTGGGCCTGGGAGCTTTGCTGGGTGTTCTGTACGCTCCCAAGAGCGGCCGGGAGACGCGGGATGATCTGCTTTCCACGGCCAAGGATGGCACGGAGTATGTTCGCGTGCGTGCGCGCGAGGTGGTAGGGCAAGCCGGGCATCTTGTGGAGCGCGGCAAGTCACAGGCCACGGAGTATGTGCAGCGTGGCAAGGACGTGGTGGACCAGAGCCGCGCGCAGTGGGAAGAGTTTGTGGACAAGGGACGTGACTTTGTAACGGATCAGACTTCTCGTGTGGCAGCGGCTGTGGAAGCTGGACGTCAGGCGTACACTACGGCTACGGTTGCGCCCGAGTCGCATGACGGAACTGGAGTCTAGAATTGTTTGCTTTGGCGGGATGCGGGGCGCAGGCGGGCTCCGCATCCTTGCTGCAACTGGCGAAGTCAGCTCGCCCCTAACGCACTTGTGAGACCTCTTCCATGCCCTGGAACAGCCAGACGATTCTGATTGCCTTTGTGATTGTTACCAGCGTAGCCGTGGTGCTGCAGGCCATGATAATGCTGGGGATACTGCTGTCCATGAAGAAAGCCGCGAAGCAGTCCCTGGAGGTCGCGGAGGACTTGCGGTCGTCGATTGTGCCGCTGGCGCAGTCGTCCCGGGAGTTGCTGGAGAAGCTGGGTCCGCAGCTTGTTACGGTGACGACGAACATTGCTGCGGTGACGCGAGATTTGCGGGAAGAGACTGCGGATATGCGGCTGGCAACGGCCGACCTGAAGGAACGTGTGCATCGCCAGGCAGTGCGGATGGATGGGATGCTGACGACGAGCCTGGACAAGGCGGAACAGGTGACGGCGCTGGTGGAAGCTGCGATTACCACGCCGGTGCGGCAGGTAAACGGCGTGGTGCAAGCTGTGAAGGCGGCGACGGAGCGGTATTTCCGGCTGGAGCGGCGGCCGGCGGCAACCCACTCGGCCGAAGACGAGAACATGTTTCTGTAAGGACTCGTGGGTGGGCTGGCAGTTGAGCGGCCTGCCGGGTATCTGGTGTCTCCCTCTGGGTCTTACGGGTGGATTGATCCGTCCTACTTTGGCAGAGGCCTCTTTCCCATGCAGATGACGCACCGACTTGTCGTAGTGGCTGCCCTTGCGGGCGGTCTGATTCCTTCGCTCTGGGCGCAGAGCACTCCCAAAGAATCGTTGCTGGTGCTTTCCAAGCGCAATCACACGTTATCGATTGTGGACCCGGCGACGCTGACGGTTGTGGCGAAGATGCCAGTGGGCGCCGATCCGCACGAGGTTGTGGCGTCGGCGGATGGGCGCATTGCGTGGGTTTCTATTTACGGGGGCGGCGGGTTTCATGAGCTGAGCGTGCTGGACCTGGTGGGCCAGAAGGCGCTGCCGAGCTATGACTTGGGCGCGCTGAACGGGCCGCATGGGCTGACCTTTGTGGGCGGGAAGCTGTACTTTACCGCGGAAGGCGCGAAGGTGGTGGGGCGGCTGGACGCGGCGACGAACAAAGTGGACTGGGTGATGGGCACGGGGCAGAACCGAACGCACATGGTCTATGTGACGGCGGACCAGAAGCGGGTGTACACGACGAATGTGGCATCGGGGACGGTGAGCGTGCTGGAGCTGACGGATATGCCGCCGATGGGGCCTCCTCCGGGGATGGGGCCGGGAATGGGCGGGCCGGGCATGCCGCCGCCACCGCCGCAGGGTGGGCCTGGCGGGCCGGGGGGAATGCCGGGGATGCCGCGGACGAGCTGGGTGCAGACGGTGATTCCGGTGGGCAAGGGCGATGAGGGGTTTGACGTGACGCCGGATGGGAAAGAGCTGTGGACGGCGAATGCGCAGGACGGGACGATATCCGTGATCGACCTGGGTGCGAAGGCGATAACGGCTACGCTGGCGGCGGATGTGGCAGGGGCGAACCGGCTGAAGTTTACGGTGGATGGGAAGCTGGCGCTGGTGTCAACCTTGCGCGGTGGGGACTTGACGATTGTGGATGTGGCGAGCCGCAAGGTTGTGAAGCGACTGCCGATTGGACACGGGGCGGCGGGAATCCAGATGCAGCCGGATGGGACGCGGGCGTATGTGGCATGCGGACCGGACAACTACGTGGCGGTGATTGACCTGAAGACGCTTGCGGTGGTGGGCCACATTGACGCGGGAGGCGAGCCAGACGGGCTGGCGTGGTCCATCCGGCAGTAGGTTATTGAGATTCTGAGAGCAGATCGCCGAGGCGGTCAAAGGCTGCGTTCCATGACTGACGACGGGAGTCGATCCACTGCTCGATAGAGAGCAGGGCTTGCGGCTCAAGCCGGCAGGTGCGGACGCGGCCTTGTTTGCAGGTGCGGATGAGGCCGGTTCGTTCGAGGACCTGGAGATGCTGCACGGTGGCGGCGAGCGAGAGTTGGAGCGGGTTGGCCAGGGCGCTGACGGAGACGGGACCGGCGCTGATGCGCTCGAAGAGGCGCAGGCGGGTGGGGTCTCCGAGGGCGTGGAAGATCTGGGCGGGCTGAACGGCAGGCTTTGATGCGGGGGTCATTGGGCGGGTTCCGCGAGGAATTTGCCAAGGCTGTCGAGGATGCTGCTCCAGCCGGTGCGGCGAATGGCGAGGCCGTCGGAGTTGGGGAAGAAGGCGGCCTGTTCGGTGAAGACGAGGCTGGTGCCGTCTGCGGTTTCGACGAGCTGGACGGTGACGAGGGAGGCGGAGATGCGGTAGTCTCCGACTGCCATGGTGTAGGCAAAGACGATGCGGTCGTTGGTGAGGATGTCCTGGTAGCAGGTGTGGTTGGTGAGGGGAAGGCCGTGCATGGGGCTGTCGGCTGGAGTGGACCGGATGGTGACTTCATGGCCGCCGACGCAGAAGTCGAGGGAGTGGGATTGAGCGGCGGGGCCGGCGAACCAGAGCCGCTTTTTAGCTGGGTCGGCGAAGGCGGCGAAGACGGTTTCGGGGGGTGCGGGGAAGGAGCGCTCGAGGACGTAGGTTCCGTGTTGGGTGGGTTTGGTGGCCATGGGTGATCTCCTCTCGGGTGATACTTAATGTTTCGATTAAGTATTGAGCGAGAGGATGGGAATAGTCAAGTAGAAATTTAAGTATTTTTCGTGGATCGCGGGAGGGACTCCAAAAGTGTGTTTTGGGCGGTTTTACAAGCGGAGGCGAAAAGTTAAGTGGTTGATTGGAGGATGTTTAGATGGTTAAAAGCGAAGAAAAAGAGAACGAGAGTGCATTTTTCTTGTTTTTCTTCTGTTTTCGGCTTGGGAGTTGATGATGGTGCGTTCCGGTGCAGTGTTGCGGGCAAGGAATTTTTCCGCTGGATCGAAGGGTTGCCGGATGCTGGCGGTGTTTGTGCTCATGTTCCCATTGTGCGCGTTTTGGGTTTAATTGGAGGCAGGTTTCTTCAGAGGTCAGGGTTCGGGGGTCAGGGGTCAGGGGGCAGGGGTTAGTGGATCGAGCTTTACTCGGTTGAGGGTTTTGGGTGGTCGAGGACGGGAGATTTGTTATTCCCGGTCCCCAACGGCGAGGGACCGGGGGCACCCGGCAAAGACAAAAGCAGATCCTTCACTTCGTTCAGGATGACAAGCGCTTTGTTTGAGAGGACGCGGGGAGTGGTTCGCAGATCCGGCCTAGTAGATCCGGCCTAGTAGATCCAGCCGCCGCCGAGGACTTCGTCGCCGTTGTAGAAGACGGCGGAGTGGCCGGGGGTGATGGCGCGCTGAGGGGTGTCGAAGGTCACGCGGAGTTTGCCGTCGCCGAGGGGCTCGAGGAGGGCTGGAGAGGGCTCGTGGACGTGGCGGATTTTGACCTGGGCGCGGAGGGGGTGGTCGAGGCCGGGGATGGCTATCCAGTTGAGACGGTGGACGTGAAGGGTGGGGGTGTTGAGTTCGGTTTCTCCGCCGACGGTGACCTGGCGGGAGCTCTTGTCGATGTTGAGGACGTAGAGGGGGTTGGGGGAGCTGACGCCGAGGCCCTTGCGCTGGCCGATGGTGAAGTTGTGGACTCCCTGATGGCGGCCGAGGGGCTGGCCGCTAGTGGTGACCAGGTCGCCGGAGGTGTCGGGCATGGGCTGGCCCTGCTCTTCGAGGTAGTTGGCGATGAACTTTTTGTAGTCGCCGCCGGGGATGAAACAGATCTCCTGCGAGTCGGGCTTGTCGGCGAGGGCGAGGTGACTGTCACGGGCGATTTCGCGGACGGCGGGCTTGGTGAGGTGGCCGAGGGGGAAGAGGGTGTGCGCGAGCTGGTCCTGAGTGAGGCCGAAGAGGAACCAGGTCTGATCTTTGGCGCGGTCCTCGGGGCGGGAGAGGATCCAGCGGCCGCGTGCGGGGTCGTAGTGATTGCGGGCGTAGTGGCCGGTGGCGATGCGATTGGCGCCGATTTGGCGGGCGGTGAGGAGAAGCTGGTCGAACTTGAGGTGGTTGTTGCATAGGGAGCAGGGGATGGGGGTGAGTCCGTTGAGGTAGTCGTTGACGAAGGGACGGACGACATCCTGCTCGAAGCGCTCCTGCTGATTGACGACGTAGTAGGGGATGGCGAGGGTTTCGGCGACACGGCGTGCGTCGTAGACATCGTCGAGGGAGCAGCAGCGGCCGGTTGTGCGGGCGGGGGTTCCATCCTTGCCAGCGAGGCGGTTCTGGTCCCAGAGCTGGAGGGTGAGTCCGATGACGTCCGCGCCCTGCTGGACGAGCATGGCGGCGACGGTGGAGGAGTCAACGCCGCCGGACATGGCGACGGCGATGGTGCCGTCAGGGTGGGGAAGTGGGGAAGGCTGGGTGGTCATGGTTAACCTGCGGTGCCGGCCAGGGCCGGGGAAAGGGCGCGAAGGCGTTCGACCGCGGCGGGGAGGACGGTGAGTACGGCGTCAATGTCGGCGTCGGAGACGGTTTTGAGGAGGCTGAGCCGGAGGCTGGCGCGGGCGCGGGTTTTGTCGAGGCCCATGGCGAGCAGGACGTGGGAGGGCTCGGTTGCGCCGGAGTGACAGGCGGATCCGCCGGAGACGGAGAGACCTTTGAGGTCGAGGGCGATGACGAGGGCTTCGGCTTCGACATCGCGGAACCAGAGGTTGGTGGTGTTGGCTGCGCGGGGGACGCCAGCGCCGTTGACGCCGGTGCCGGGGATGGCGGCGAGGAGTCCAGCTTCAAGGCGGTCGCGCAGGGTGGCGAGACGGGCGATGGTGCCGTCGGCGAGGGAGTGCATGGCCAGCTCGGCGGCTTTGCCTAGGGCGACGATGGCGGGGACATTCTCAGTGCCGGCGCGCCGGCGGCGCTCGTGGCTGCCGCCGATCTGGACGGGGTCGAGGGGGGTTCCGCGACGGACGTAGAGGGCTCCGACGCCCTTTGGGGCGTGCATTTTGTGGCCGCTGATGTTGAGCAGGTGGCAGCCGATGGCCTGGACGTCGATGGGGAGTTTGCCTGCGCCCTGAACGGCGTCGATGTGGAAGAAGACTTGGGCTTCCGCCGCGATTTTGCCGACTTCCTCGACGGGCTGGATGACGCCGGTTTCGTTGTTGGCGAGCATGATGCTGATGAGGCGGGTGTTGGGCTGGAGGGCGGCGCGGATGTCTTCCGGGCGGATGAGGCCGTTGGGCTGGGGGTCGATGAAAGTGACCTGGCAGCCGTTTTCGGCGAGTTTGCGGGCCGGGGCGAGGACGGCGGAGTGCTCGATGGCGGAGGTGATGAGGTGGTCGCCGGGACGCATGAGCCCGAAGAGAGCTGCGTTGTCGCCCTCGGTGCCGCCGCCGTTGAAGACGACTTCGGCTTCGTGGCAGTGGAAGAACTGGGCGAGGGATTCGCGGGCGCGGTCGATGGCGGTGCGGGCGAGCTGTCCGTCGCGATGGATGGAGCTGGCGTTGCCGAAGTTTTCGGTCCAGAAGGGATGCATGGCTGCGACGACCTCGGGGAGGAGCGGGGTGGTGGCGTTGGCATCGAGGTAGATTCGGGGCATGGGGACCTCTCCGGGGGCTGAGTCTATTGTACGGAAAGATGGGAAGGTTTGTGGTTCCCACCCATGTCGCAAAAGGCGCGCCATGGATGGGGCACCCGGAGGGTAGCGGAGGACGGAGGGGGAAATGGAAAGGGCACCCTGGTGGGTGCCCTTGGGTGGTGTCCGCTGTGGGTGCCTGCGAGGGTTAGTCGCGGTCTTTCATGGGGATGTAGGGGGATGGGTAGGGTGGTCCGATGTACTCGGCGCGTGGGCGGATGAGGCGGTTGTCGTCGAGCTGCTCGATGACGTGCGCGGACCATCCGGAGATGCGACTGACGGCGAAGATGGGGGTGAAGAGGTCGACGTCGATGCCGAGCATGGTGTAGGTGGATGCGGAGTAGAAATCGACGTTGGCGTTGAGGTTCTTTTCGGCCTTGACGTAGAGCTCGATGGCACGGGACCAGTCGTACCACTTGGTCTGTCCGGAGTCGTGGGCGAGCTGCTCGCTCATGCGGCGGAGGTGAGTGGCGCGAGGGTCTTCGGTTTTGTAGACGCGATGGCCGAAGCCGAAGATCTTCTTCTTGGCGGCGAGGAGGTCGCGGACGTATTCGACGGGGTCAGCGCCGGCCTTGTCGATGGCGAAGAGCATGCGCATGGTGGCTTCATTGGCGCCGCCGTGGAGGGGTCCCTTGAGCGCGCCGATGGCGCCGGTGACAGCGGAGTGAATGTCGGAGAGAGTGGCGGCGATGACGCGGGCGGCGAAGGTGGAGGCGTTGAGCTCGTGGTCGGCGTGAAGGATGAGGGCGACATCGAGGGTGCGGGTGGCGGTTTCAGATGGTTTTTCGCCGGTGAGCATCCAGAGAAAGTTGGCCGCGTGGGTGAGGCTTTGGTCGGCGGGGACGATTTCGAGGCCCTTTCGCAGACGGTCGTAGATGGCCACGATCATGGCAATCTGTGAGGTGAGGTTGTAGGCCTTGCGCACGTTTGCGGCGTGGGAGTTGTCCTGCTCGTCGGCATCGTAGAAGCTGAGGGCGGAGACGGCGGTGCGGAGTATCTCCATGGGCGTGGCGGAGGTGGGGAATGTCTTGAGGAGACTGAGGATGCGTTCGTCGAGGACGCGGGAGTGGGCCAGTTCGGTGGAGAACTCGAGGAGTTCAGAGGCCTTTGGAAGGCGACCATTCCAGAGGAGGAAGGTTGTTTCCTCAAAGGTGGAGTGGACGGCGAGTTCGTGAATATCAATGCCGCGATAGGAAAGAATACCGGCATCGCCGTCAATCCAGCAGATGCCCGAGTTTGCGGCGACGATACCTTCAAGCCCTTTGCCCGCATTCGAGGTCGACATAATTGTATTTTTCTCCCATTGGATATAGTGCGCCGATGCGACAACTGAAACATCCCGCGGAGAGGCTGCAGGAGTATCTCAGGAAAAAAAGGATGGCAACCCTTTTATAGCGCAGGGGTTCCATGGTTGTCACTTCCGGGGGTGCGGAAGCGGGGAAAGGGCGTGTCTTGAGGCCCCATTTGGTATTGGGAAGGGGCGGATGCGGGGAGTGGGTCCCGCAATGTGCAGAGGCAATGAGGGAGCAAAGCGATTTTCAGGGGGAGAAGCGTCGGATATAGAGGAAAGTTCTGCATGGGATAGGTTTGGTGGGTCGGCATTGAGTATGCTTGTACGCAGGCGAACGACGGCGAGCACTGGCGCGAAACTGGGCGCGGGCGACCGGAGTGCCAATAGAGAGAGAACCAGAGCGCGGGCCTGGGTGGCGCGGGCGGGGAAGGATTCCCGCACGTGGCCAAACGGGATGGACTTGCAGACTGGCGAAAGGTGACAAGATGAGCGAATTTGAAACTCCCCCGTCGCGATCGGTATCGGGAGCGCTTTTGGGCATAGTAGCGGCAGCTGTGGTGCTGGCGCTTGGTGGGTTGGTGTGGAGCTATACGCTGGCGGGCCGTGTGACGCATGCGGAGACGGCGCTGACGGAAGCCAACCAGGAGAATGCAAAGCTGGCCGCGGATCTGCGGGAGACGAATGCGCGTCTGAAGGTGACGACCGAAGAGCTTGGTCAGTCACTGGGTTTGACACAGAAGCAGCTGGAGGCCAAGGCGCAGGAGATTCTGAAGCGGGAACAGGCTGACTCGGCGCGGTTGGAGACGGCGCAGAAGCAGGCGAGCCAGCAGATCAGTGCGGTGTCGAGCGATGTGTCGAGCGTGAAGGCGGATGTGGGCGGAGTGAAGACGGATGTGGCGAAGACGCAGAACGACCTGGCCACGACGATCACGCAACTGCAGAGCATGAAGGGCGACCTGAGCGGGCACTCGAGCTTGATTGCACGGAACCACGATGAGCTGGAGGTTCTGAAGCACCGGGGCGACCGGAACATCTACGAGTTCACGATTGTGAAGGGGCAGCGGAAGCCGGTCGGCACGGTGAGCCTGGAGCTGAAGAAGGCGGACGCGAAGAAGAGCCGCTTTACGCTTGAGGTGTACTCGGACGACAAGACGTATGAGAAGAAGGACCGGAACCTGAACGAGCCATTGCAGTTCTACAGCGGGAAGGATCCGATGCTGTATGAGATTGTGGTGAACTCTGTGAGCGCGAAGAACACGGTGACGGGATATCTTTCGACGCCGAAGAGCGCGCCGGTTCCGCCAAGTATCCAGTAGAGGGAAACGCAGGAAGCAAGAGAACGGCCGCTGCCCTGAGATGGGTGGCGGCCGTTTCCTTTGTGGTGGGGAAATCTATTGCTCGGAGACGATGTTGCCCTGGGGGACGAGGACGACGGAGGGGTGCATCTGGAAGTCGAGGGTAATGTTGAAGTCCTTGTGCGCATCCCACTCTTGTTTGTTGACGTGGTAGGCAGTAACGATTTGCCCGTCGAGGATCTGGTTTGGCTGTATGAGGGTATCTCGGACGAGGGTTTTGGCGCGGAGCCCGGCGAGTTCGGGATAGGCGACGAAGATGCGGTCGTAGTCGGTTGCGGTGACGGCGAGGGAGGTGTGAAGTCCATCGACGAAGTTGATGTTGGAGCTCATGTCTTTGAGGATGATGGGCTCGTCGCTCTGATTGCGGACGCGGACGGAGGCGAAGACGAGTACCTGGTCGAAGGGGCTGCTGGCGAGCTTGACGCCGTTGGCATCGACGGGCGAAGTGATGGTGTGGACGGGATGGACCCAGATGTGGGTGATTTCGCCTGCGGCGACGGGAGGTTTGTGGGCGACGGTGTAAAAGATCCAGACCGCCATGCACAGGATGACCACGGCAAAGGTGGTGGCCATGAAGAAGTGTGTGCTGCCGGAGGCGAGGTCTTCGCCGTGGGCGCTGGCGTCATCGGCTTGAAGTGCGTCTTCTTTTAAAAGGCTCATAGCGAGGTAATCTTACCGTGAAAAGAGGTTGAATGCGGCGGGAAAACGCGGGGCGCGGGGGAAATTGTGGTTGGGGGCAAGTGGAAATCAGGGACGTGGGCGGAGGGCGGCGAGGAAGTCTGCTGTGGGAAGCGTGTTGAGGACGTCGGCTGGGGTGAGCCAGGCGCGGCGAAGCTGGCGGATGCCGAAGCTGATTTTGCCGAGGTGGCGGGTGTCGTGGGCATCGGTGTCGATGACGAATTTGCAGCCGAGTTCTTTGGCGAGGCGGAGGTCGCGGTCGTTGAGGTCGAGCCGCTCTGGGGCGGCATTGTGCTCGACGGCGACGCTGAGTTGGGCGCAGCGGCGGAGGACGGCGGGCAGATCTAGTGCGAAGGGCTCGCGCTTGAGCAGGAGTCGTCCGGTGGGATGGCCGAGGATGCGGACGTAGGGGTTTTCCACGGCGCGGAGGACGCGGGCGGTCATTTCGTCGCGACTCAGGTTGAAGAGGGTGTGGACGCTGGCGATGACGATGTCCATCTGCGCGAGGATTTCGTCGGGCAGGTCGAGGGAGCCGTCGCCGAGGATGTCGACTTCAATGCCTGGGAAGACGCGGATTTGGCCTTGCATTTCGCGATCGACGGCCTGGATGGCGTGGATGTGGGCAAGAGCGCGGGCTTCGTCGAGGCCGTTGGTCATGGCGAGGTTTTTGGAGTGATCGGTGATGGCGATGTAGGCGAATCCGCAGGCGAGGGCGGAGTCGGCCATTTCGCGGATGGAGTTGTGTCCGTCGGTGGCGTGGGTGTGCATGTGGAGGTCGCCACGGATGTCGGACTGCTGAATGAGGTGGGGGAGCTGGGAGAGTCCGGTGGCAGGGTCAAGTTGTGCGGCTTCGATTTCGCCGAGGTTTTCGCGGAGTTCGGGGGGAATCCAGGCGAGTCCGAGGGCGTGATAGATGGCATCTTCGGAGTCGGCGGCGACGATGGAGTTGTCGGAGAGGCGGGCGAGGGACCACTCGCTGAGGGTGTAGCCGAGCTTGAGGGCGCGCTGGCGGAGGGCGACGTTATGGGCCTTGGATCCGGTGAAGTACTGGAGGGCTGCGCCGTAGCTGGATGCGGGCAGGAGCCGGACGTCGACCTGGAGGCTGTTGTCGAGGTAGAAGCTGACTTTGTTGTCTCCCTTGGCGATGAGGCTGCTGAGGCCGGGATAGGCGGCGACGTAAGCGACAGCTGCCTCGGTGTGGCCGGGCTCGCAGGCGGGGCCGGTGACGAGCAGGTCGAGGTCGCCGTTGGTTTCGCGGCCGCGGCGGAGTGAGCCGGCGGGGGTGACGTGCTGGATGCCATTGGCGGGGAACGCGAGGAGGTAGGCAATGAGCTGATCGGCGGCGGCTTCGGCGTGGTCGATGCGGAAGCGGCCGGCACTCTTGCGGAAGTCTTCGATGCCTTTGCGGAGTTTTTCGAGCTGCTTGTCGCCCATGCGGGGGAGGCCTTTGAGGCGGCCGTCGTCGATGGCGAGGGCGAGGTGGTCGATGGAGGAGATTTGCGCGGAATCCCAGAGCAGGGCGACAGTTTTGGGGCCCATGCCGGGGAGCTGGAGGAGGTCGAGGATGCCTTTGGAATAGCGGGCGAGGAGTTCGTCGCGGAGGGGAAGGGAACCGGTGGCGACGGCGGCCTGGATGTTGGCGGCCATGCCTTTGCCGATGCCTGGGATTTCGAGGAGGCGGGCGGTGTCCGGAGCCAGCTCGGCGAGGTTTGCGGTGGATTGCTCGGCGGCCTCGGCGGCGCGGCGATAGGAGCGAATGCGGAAGGAGTCTCCGCCGGAGATTTCGAGCAGGTCGCCGGTCTCGGTGAGCAGGCGGGCTATGGTGGCATTGTCCATGGATGGCGTGGCCCTCCGTGGTCAGTATGGGCTATGGGGCGGGGGGAGGGCCAGAGGGGAGGGCTGGGGGAGGGAGATTCGGGATGGCGCGGAGGCACAAAACATCTAACACCAGCCGAGGGGCCGGGTGCGGGAGCCGAAGTGGGATGTTGCCGCACCACGAACCGGGACCTGTGGAGCCGGTTGTGGTGGGCAGGGCCAAGCCTGAAGACATGGCCCATCCAGAAAGGCAGAACAGTGCTGCCGAAGTACTACAGGGTAGGGGGAAGACGAGTCAGGGTTTCTGGCAGCCCTGGCTCCTGAAGTTCATGGCGTCAGGCCGCAGCTGTGGATGCGTCCTTCTGCCGCACGACACCATCCGCCTGCGGACCTTTCTGACCGGTCACAATGTCGAACTCGACTGGGTCGCCTTCCTTGAGCGACTTGTAACCGTCAACCTGAATGGCGGAATAGTGAACGAAGACATCGGGACCATCTTCACGACCGATGAAGCCGAAGCCCTTTGCATTGTTGAACCATTTGACTGTTCCCTTGTATTGATGAGCCACCGTCTTTCTTCCTTCCTTTGCTCAACGATTGCGACGTAATGGGGAAGCCGCTGGTAACTAAGACGCAGAAAATTGCCGAAAGGTTTTTCGTGTTTTTCCTTGAAAAGAAAAAGACGCCGCATGAATGCGGCGTCTCAGGAAACAAAAGGGGGAATTGAACGGGGCAGAATTCTGGGTGAAGTGGATTATTTTTTGTGCTTTACGCCGAGCTGGCGGGCGTAGAGGAGGACGGTGGTGAGGGTTTTGCCGTCGATGATTTTGCCTTTGTCGATCATCTGGAGGAGTTCGGAGAGTTTGACGAGCCGGAAATCGATCTTTTCGTCTTCTTCGGGGTGGGCATCGCCGGCGACGAGACCGTCGGCGAGGAAAACCTTCATGGACTCGGCGAGAAAGCCCGGGCTGGCGTAGTACTCGAAGAGTTTTGACCAATTGCGGGACTGGTATCCGGTTTCTTCGGCGAGCTCGCGTTTTGCTCCTGTGAGAGGGTCTTCGCCGATTTCGAGCTTCCCTGCGGGGAGTTCCCAGAGGAACTGCCCGGCGGCATGGCGGTACTGGCGTTCCATGACGATCCAGGGGTCCTTTTTGCTTTTTCCCTTGCCTGTGCCAGGGTCGACGGCGAGGATGACGACGGAGCCGTTGTGACGGACGATGTCTTTGGTGGACTCTCCGCCACCGGGCTCGATGATGCGGTCATGGAGGACGCGGAAGACCTTGCCCTCATAGACGACGGTGGATTCCAGCAATTGGGCGGTTTGATTTGTCTTGGGTTTCTTTGCCGGCTTTTCAGCGGGCTTGGCAGGTTTGGTACTGGGTTTGGTTGCCTTGGGGGCGCCCTTCTTGGTCTTGACGGTCTTTTTAATTTTGCCGGTTTTGCTGGCCGAGGCTGCGGGCTTTTTTGCTGCGCTTTTTTTCACGGCTTTTTTGGCGGCGCGGGTGAGGGTTTTGGCGGTGGCGATGGCTACCTGCTTTGCGGGGGCCTCTTGGGTGACCGGGGTCTTGCTCTTTTTCGTTGCCATGTTGCTGTTCTCCACGGACGGGGAAATGAAAACTCAGTCACGATAACGGTAACACCAAGAGGGAAGTAGAGCGAGGTGGGCGAAGGCAGGGATGGAATGGTGCATCCTGAGGGCGGGGCGGCGCATCCCTTTGGAGAGTGGGTCGCGGGTGAGGGAATGGACTCGAGGCGATACACTCAAATTTGTGGCGGGCCACTGAGCCGGCGTGGAAGAAGAGAACAGGCAAGTGACCGTAGAGACGCATCCGATCACCGTGGTACCTGGGCTGCACCGCATCTTTGTGGACTATTGCGGGGGCGAGCTGGCGAAGAAGGCCGAGACAGCGGGCTGGTATGCTGCCGCGCCGACAGATTCGGGCTGGCAGAATGCTGAGCAGGGGCATACGGCTGGGCACCGCGCAGGGTTGGCGGAGATACTGGCCGCGCAGAATCCTGGGGCGGGAGCGGCGCTGGACGAGCTGCGCGCGGGCGCCAATGTGGTGGTGACCGGGCAGCAGGTGGGGCTGTTTGGCGGGCCGGCGTTTACTCCATACAAGGCGGCGACGGCGATTGCGCTGGCGCGGAAGGCTGCGGCCGAGGGGAATGCTCACCTGCCGGTGTTCTGGCTGGCGAGCGAAGACCATGATTTTGCGGAAGTGAACCACGTGACGCTGCCGGCGCGGCGGGAGCTGCGGCGGCTGACGTATGGGCGCGCGCCTGAGTTTGCGGTTCCGGTGGGTGGGGTGGTGCTGGATGAAGCGATCAACCCGCTGCTGGACCAGGTTTGGGAGCTGCTGGGCGCGTCCGACGTGATGGATTGGCTGTCGGCAGCGTACCGCCCGGGGAATACCCTGGGGGGTGCGTTTGCGGAGTTTTACCGGCAGGTGTTTGCCGCGCAAGGGCTGCTGGTGCTGGATGCGGCGGGCCGGGCTGCACATACGCTGGGCGCGCCGGTGTTGCGGGCTGCGATGGAACGCGTCGATGAGCTGCACGCGGCGCTGGTCGAACGGAACGGGGCGATTGCGGCTGCGGGTTACCATGCTCAGGTGGCGGTACCGGAGCGGGCGAGTCTGCTGTTCCTGATCGACAGCGAGACGGGAGCGCGGGTGGCGCTGCGGCGGAGCCCGGCTACGGCAGAGGATCCGGGCGGGTTGTGGCAGGCGGGGCGGACGGCGTATTCGACGGCGGATTTGCTGGGGATTCTGGAGGCGGAGCCGGAGCGGATATCTCCGTCGGCGTTGCTGCGGCCGTTGTTTCAGGACGCGATATTGCCGACGTCGGCCTATGTTGGTGGGCCGGCGGAGATTGCGTATTTTGCGCAGTCGGCGGTGTTGTACGAGCGGATACTGGGGCGGAAGACGCCGATATTGCCGCGGCTTTCAGCGACCCTGGTGGAGCCGGCGATGGCGGCGCTGCTGGCGCAGCACGAGTTGACGGTGGAGACGGTCTTCGAGCATACGGCCGATGAGCTGGCGCAACGGCTGGCGGCGCGGGCGATGCCGATTGCAGGCAAGCGGATGCTGGCCAAGGCGGGCAATGCGCTGGATGCGGAACTGACGGAGCTGACGGCGTACATGGCCGGGCTGGACGAGGGGCTGGGACGGTCGGCAAATATTTCGGCGAGCAAGATGCGGTACCAGATGAACCGGCTGCGACGGCTGGCGGCGAACTTCCAGTTGCAGCGGGAAGAGTCCCTGGGACGTCACGCGACGGCGTTGGCGAATGGGCTGTATCCGCATTGTGGTTTGCAGGAGCGGCTGATCGGCGCGGCGTGGTTTCTGGGCCGGTACGGGGAGCCGCTGGTGGAGACGCTGGTGGCCAACGGAGCGGGTGGTCCGGGGCATAGCGTGATACCGCTTTAGGGCGGGCACGAGGCGGGGTTGCTTCCGTATAATTCGGGCCGTGGCGCGGTTCTGGCGCTGGAGGCTTTCTGTGAAGATTTTGAAGGTGTGTGCCCTGCTGGCGATGGGGCTTTTTGCTTCTGTGGCTGTGGCGCAGAGTGGCGCGGCGGGCTGCTCGGAGACGGCTGCCGCGAATGGTTTTCTGCAGATTACGACGATTCGGTTGTGGGCTGGGGATGCTCCGGGAGCGAAGGGGAATGGGTGTGAGGATGTGCCGACGCTGAGCGTGTTTCCGCCACAGGATGGGCACGGGAACGGGTCGGCGATTTTGATTTTTCCGGGCGGTGCGTACATGGGGCTGGCGAGCAACCTGGAAGGGCGGGAGGTGGCGGACTGGTTTGCGGCGCGGGGATTTACGGCCTTCGTGCTGAAGTACCGGCTGGGCAAGAAATACCTGCTGCCGGTTCCGCTGGTGGATGCGCGTCGGGCGGTGCAACTGGTGAGGGCGCGTGCGCGGGACTACCATGTGAATCCGAACCGGATCGGGGTGATTGGGTTTTCCGCGGGCGGGCATTTGGCGGCATTGAGCTCGACCGAATTTGTGGCGGGCAACCCGGATGCGGAGGACGCGATTGAGCGGGAGTCGAGCCGGCCGGATTTTGCGGTTCTGGGGTACCCGTGGATTGGCGGAGTATCGCCGAACAAGGCGCACCTGACGTACTGCGTGCTGGTGGATGTGATGGACCATTGCGAGGCGTTGCAGAAGGCGTATTCGCCGGATTTGTATGTGACGAAGGAGACTCCGGCGACATTTATTTATCACACGACGGACGATGGGACTGTTCCGGTGGAGCAGGCGATTCGGTATTACGAGGCTTTGCTGGGGGCTGGGGTGAGCGTGGAGATGCATATCTTTGCGCATGGAGCGCATGGAAGCGGGCTGGGGTCAGGCGATGCGGCGCTGGACCAGTGGCCTGGGTTGCTGGAGACGTGGCTGCGGGGCCGGGGGTTGATGACGCGGGAGGACGCGGGGAAGTAGTGGCCGGTTTGTCAGGAAAGGAAGGCCCGCGAGGGTCACTTGTGGGAGAGAACGAGCTTGCGTTGAGCTTCGGAAGGGCTGGTGGCCGATTGATCTTCACCGGTTGAGCCGGACGACGGCACAGAGCCAAATGTGTGGTGCGTGAGCCAGCAGGCGATGAGTGCCAGACAGGTTGGGGTGAACGCGGCGAACTGCCGGGCTTCGTCGAATTTTCCAAAGAGGATGGTCACGAGAAAGAGTCCTGGCAGACCGATTGCGGAGTAGCGCGGGAGAGGCGGTGCATATTTCCATCCCATGGACGCCACAAGCCACCAGGGGATGAGTACAGCCGCAGCGAAAAAGAGGTGCTGCGGGGAGTAATGCCGCCAGAATGTGAGGTTTTCCCAGAGGCGGTTATCGAAGAGCGGCCCGGCGGGAACCAGAGAGATGACCAGGTACCGGACGCTGCACCAGAGGGCCAGTTGAGCGATGGTAAAGAGACCAAGGAGCCATGGCCTCATGCGTCCCCATCCGTAAGCAACGGCGCAGGGAACGATGAGGAGGATGTTTTCGTGATTGAGGGTGGCGGCCGCGAAAACAAGCAGATAGATCAAGAACCTACGGTAGTACAGGAGAAGGAGGCAGGCGGTCCAGAAGCCGATGATGGCAATGTCATAAAAGGTCCAATATCCGATGGTCGGACAGACCATGAGGGGAAGTAATAGATAGCCCAGCATCTGGCCGAATTTCGGCAGAAAGATACTGGTCCACTTGCCGGACAAATATACGGTAGCTGCAATGATGAGAGACTGAACGGCAATGAAGCAGTTGTGATCCGTGAAAGACGGGACCAACCTCTGGAGTTGCGCAGCCATGATGGGAAAGAGCAGCCGATATCCAAAGGCTGGGTTGGCCGATGCCGGATGGTGGATGATGGTGGTGAGTTTGTACCACGATCCCTCGTAACCATGCTCAAGGGCGACCAGGATTGCGGCTGCACTGGCAAAGCCAATGAGGCACTGAGCCAGGGGCACGGAGATATTTTGTAACTCGATGCGGGGACTGGAGTTCTTACTACTTTTTAAGGTCATAAATATATAGACCTGACTTTCTGGCGGGATTTTAGCACAACTCATCCTTGCGCTTGCCTTTCTTTCGGGAACAATGTCAAGGGTGATCGCACGGGCTGGTGAAGGCTGCGGCGATGACCGGAGTGCGCTGCCAGTCGGGGCGTGTTCCCACTGCCTGGGTGGAGGCATCCAGCCGTGTTTGGTTCGTTGCGCCTGGTGCTTTTCCTGGTGAGACGGCGGGGCAGGGTGAATCTGCTATGGTGTTGGGTGTTTTGTATCGAGATGTATTGGAGAAGACTATGCGCATGCCGTTTAGATTGATTCCTGGTTTTGTGATGTTTGGATTGCTGGTGGTGAGTGCTGGTGGTCAGGCTAAGGCGATGGATCCGGCATTGCAGGTGAAGGCTGAGGCGGGGGACGCGCAGGCGCAATACCGGGTGGGGCTGGCGTATGCAGAGGGCGCTGGAGTGGAGCAGGATTACGCGAAGGCCGCGGTTTGGTATGGGCGGGCCGCAGAGCAGGGAAATGCGCAGGCGGAGCTGCAGATGGGTGTGCTGTGTGACCACGGGCAGGGCGTGGGGCAGGATTATGGGCAGGCTGCCGGGTGGTACCGGAAGGCGGCGTTGCAGGGCGTAGCGGAGGCGGAGTTCAACCTGGGGTCGTTGTATGAGCGGGGGCTGGGCGTGCCGCAGGATGCGACGCAGGCTGCGGACCTGTACCGGAGAGCGGCGGAGCAGGGGAATGCGTCGGCGGAGTTTAACCTGGCGCTGCTGTACGACAACGGGCAGGGCGTGAAACAGGACTGGGCGCAGGCGGCGAAGTGGTACCGGAAGGCGGCAGAACAGGGGCTGGCGCGGGCGGAGTACAACCTGGGCGCGATGTATGTTTCGGGCCAGGGAGTTGCGAAGGACTATGTGGAGGCCTATTTCTGGCTGGATTTGGCGGCGGAGTCGTCCAGCGCGGCTCGGCAGGAGGAGGCGGCGAAGGCGCGGGAGAGCGTTGGAGCGCGGCTGGCGGCCGCGGATGTGGCGGCGACGAAGGCGCGCGTGGCGAAATGGGTTGCGGAGCACCAGAAGTAGTGCTGCTTTGGGTGAGGGGTAAGGTTTGTGGCGACGCGACGAAGGGGCCCCGAGGGGTGTGAGGCCCCGAAGCCGCCCAAACGACGAAGCCAGGGTCTCTGGGCGGGCGAGGAGTCTCATTTTGAACTTGGAAGAGGCAATTGACCTGCAAGAATGGAGACATGGCAAACTTCCCCGCCTCACCCGTCCCTGAACAGTCCGCACGAAAGCGAGTTTTTGGCCGCGCTAGCATCCTGTTGCTTTTGAGCCTGGTTGGTGTGCTTGGCGCGTGCCTGATCTGGTCGTGGATGACACGCGGGGCGATGGCGCATCTTCCTTCTCTGGCGGGCCGGGCCAGCGCCAAGGGTGCTGAGGACAGTCAGAAGACAATCGTCGATCTGCGACCCTGGCAGACGGCGGAAGCGTTGGCTGGCCTGGCGGTGACGGCGGAAGAAAAGGAGCATGCGCGGGAAGCGGAACGTCTTGCGGACCATGAAGTGGACCAGGCGTTTGCGTTTGCGTTGCGGCAGGCGGGATTGCGCGTGCAGCAGGTAAATTTGACGGGGCCGGCCCTGGCCCTGTCGCAGGAGGTCGATCAGCTTGACGCACTGGTGAAGGAAGACCAGGCGGCCGTGGATCGGCTGACGCCGAAGTCGACTGCTGGTGCGGGTACTTCGAAAGATACCGCCCCGGCAGCGGCGGGCGATGACAATCTTGAGATAGCCAAGGCTCAGTTGGGTCTTGATGAGGACCAACTGGCGGATGTGAAGCTGGAGCTGGATCGGGTTTCCGGGGATGACCGCGTGCAGATTCAGTCGGAATTGGCCGCGCATGAAGCGTTGATGACCAAGTACGACAGTGAAGCGCATGGAACGGCACAGGCGGCAGTGGTTTCAGTGAAGCAGCATGGCACGCTGGCGAGCCGGATTGGAGCGTGGAACAGCCAGATTGAACGTTACAACCTGATCCAGCAGGCGCGGGAGCAGGCTGAAGCCGATACCGCAGCACTGACTGTTGATCAGAAGCAGATTGCGGCGACGGTCGCATCGAGCACTGCGGCATCGGCGGGAGTTTCGAGGCTTGCGAGCATCCAGGCGAAGGGTGCGGAGCGGCAGCTTCTGACCATTTCGAACGACCGGATACAAAGCGAACAACAGTTGGCCGCGGAATATGGGAAATGGTCAACGCAGGTGCTTTTGCAGCGGCAAATTCTGCTGCATTTGATTCTGGGATCGGTGGAGCTGATTGCGTTCATCCTGATCGGCATCGTGCTTTGCGATGGTCTGGTGCGCCGGGTGATGGCGAATCCGGCGCTGGACCGGCGGCAGATGCAGACGCTGCGGTCGGTGCTGCAACTGGGGGTGCAGGTGGTGGGCGGGCTGCTGATTCTGCTGGTAGTCTTTGGCTGGCCGAAGCAGATGGGTACCGTTCTGGGGCTGTCGACTGCGGGGCTGACCATTGCTCTTCAGGATTTCATTCTGGCTTTTTTGGGGTGGTTCGTGCTGATTGGCAAGAGGGGTATCCGCGTAGGGGACTGGGTAGAGATCAACGGCGTTGGCGGAGAAGTGACAGACATTGGGCTGATGAGCACGACGCTGCTGGAGACCGGGACGCTGGCGGAGAAGGGGCATCCTACGGGGCGGCGCATTACTTTTCTGAACAACTTCGCGATTCGCGGGCAATACTTCAACTTTTCCACGTTGGGCCAGTGGATGTGGGACGAGATTGCGGTGACGATTCCGTCGTCGGAGGATACGCATGCGATGGTGGAGCGGATACGGAAGGCCGTGGAGCAGGAGACGGCGGCCAATGCGCGGGTGGCGGAGCATGAGTGGAAGCGGGGATCGAGGGACGATGGGCTGAGCCGGTTCAGCGCGGCACCGACGGTGAATCTGCGGCCGGCTGGTGCGGGCGTCGAGGTGCATGTGCGGTATGTGACGCGTGCGTCGGAGCGGTTTGGGGTGCGAAACCGGCTGTACCAGCGGGTGATTGATTTGCTGGATGCGGCGAACAAGTTGTTGGAGAAGAAGGAGGCTGGGGTGGTTAGCGGGGGGTAGAATTGGCGAGATGTTTTGGGGTGGAATGATGCAGCGATTTGACAGGTCTCGATGGTGGATTGGGGCGATTTGTTTGTTTGGGTTGGGGGTGAGTTCTTTCCGGGGGAAGTCGGGTATTTCGGAGAATCCGCGTGTGGAGGCGAAGGGCGGGGTTGCGGGTGCGGTTGTGGCGCCGGTTCCGGGGCAGGTGCAGGCGCGGGTAGATACCGATGAGGAGAGGTCGTGCCGTGGGTTTGTGCAGGGGTTTTATGACTGGTATCTAAAGCCTGTTCCGGAAGACAAACAGCATACATTTGGGCAGCTTGATATGGATGATGTTGTTCGCCGAAGGCCGGGAGTGCTTGCGCGTGAACTTTATGCGGATTTGAAGGCAGATCGGGTTGCGCAAGCTCACGCACCGGATTTAGTTGGTTTGGACTTCGATGCGTTCACCGGAAGTCAGGACAACAGCCTGAAATTTGAGGTCAAGAGCGTGTCGGTGAACGATGCGAACTGCCTCGCCACGGTGTGGGGAGTGGATCAGGGAGCGCACCGGGAGACAGTGGAACCCGAGTCAAAGTACCTCAATGGGAAGTGGGCATTTGTCGATTTTCGTTATCTGGATGATGGCTCGGATCTTATGGAGCAACTCAAGGTGCTCGGACGCGATCGGGAAAACGGGGCAAAGAAAAGAGACGCTCATCGCTGAGCGCCTTTTCGTCTGGATTTGGGCTGGCGCTTAGTTGAGGAACATGGTGCGGTAGAGGGTGTCGCGCTGGACGGGTTTGAAGCCGGCGTCGCGGATGATGCGGCGGAGTTCTTCTTCGGTGGTGCAGTTGCTGGTGCCGGCGGCTTTGACTACGTTCTCTTCGAGCATGACGGAGCCTACGTCGTTGCCGCCAAAGTGGAGGCCGAGTTCGAGGACTTTGAGGCCCTGGGTGACCCAGCTGGCCTGGACATTGTCAATGTTGTCAAGGTAGAGGCGGCTGATGGCGAGGGTCTTGAGGTACTCGAAGGAGGTCGCTTCGTCCCAGCCGCGGCCGCCGAGGGCGGTGTTGTGGGGCTGGAAGCTCCAAGGGATGAAGGCGGTGAATCCGCCGGTTTCTTCCTGGAGTTGGCGAACGACATCGAAGTGGTTGACGCGGTGTTCGAAGGTTTCGCCGACGCCGAACATCATGGTGGCGGTGGTGCGCATTCCTAGTTGATGGGCAGTGCGATGAACGTCGACCCAGTCCTGGGTCTTGCACTTGAGGCGGGCGATGCGATGGCGGACTTCGTCGTCGAGGATTTCGGCGCCGCCGCCGGGGATGGAGTCGAGGCCGGCATCGCGGAGGCGGGCGATAGTGTCGCGAAGGGAGAGCTCAGAGTACTCGGCGATGGCGAGGATTTCACTGGCGGAGAGACAGTGGAGCCAGATTTTCGGGAAGCGCCGCTTGATGCCGGTGAAGAGGCTCTCGAACCAGTCGATTTTGAGGTCGGGATGGATGCCGCCCTGCATGAGGACGCCGGTGCCGCCGAGTTCCTGGGTTTCGGCGATCTTCTCGTAGATTTTTTCGAAGTCGAGGATGTAGCCTTCGCTGGCCTGGGGCCCTTTGAGCGGGCGATAGAAGGCGCAGAAGGTGCAGTACTCGGTGCAGAAGTTGGTGTAGTTGATGTTGCGATCGATGATGTAGGAGACGACGCCCTCGGGGTGTAGACGGCGACGGACGGCATCGGCATCCATGCCGAGACCGATGAGGTCGTCGGAGTGGAAGTAATCGAGGGCCTGCTGGCGGGAGATCGGCATGGGTTTATTTTAGCGGGTATTTGGCTGAAGGGTGGAGGTGACGTGGAGATGGGTTTGGCGGGAGGAAAGATTATTTGGGCGAGGTGGGTGGCTGGGGCTTGGCGGGAGGCTTTTTGTCGTAGCTGGATGCGCCCATGCTCATGAGGAAGATCTTGAAGACTTTCTTGACGCTGTCGAGGATGCTCATGGTGTTGGATTCCTGTCGGTGAATGGGGAGCTGCTAAGGCAAGTATGTCACCGGAGGGCGGTGGATTAGAAGGAAACATCGGCGGGGAGGGTGACTTTGAGGACGGACTGGTCGTGGGTGAGGCGCTTCCATGCGGTGCGGATGGCCTCGATGCTGGCCTGATTTTCAGCTGTGTTGGGGTAGAGGATGATGAGGATTTTGGAGCAGATGCGGATGGGCTGGGGCTGCTGTTTGCCCTGCCACTGGCCGTAGATGTCTTCGACGCTGAGCCCCGCGGGGAAGCGCGGGGTGACTTCGGAATCGAGGAAGGCGCGCCACTGGGCTTCGGTGATGGGTTTGCGGGAGGCTGTGCTGGAGTGGGGGGCTTCGGCGAACTTGGGATCATCCAGGAGACCGAGGCCGAAGAAGAGCTGGGTCTCGACCCATCCGGTGGTTGCGCCGGGGTGAGCGGGGTCGTTGGCGAGGGTTGGGGTGGTTTGGGCGGGGATGGAGGGCGCGAAGGCGAGGAGGGTGAGGCAGAGGGCGGCGGGGAGCAGGAGTTTCATGGGTGGAGTCTCACTGTCGCGGAAAATGGTACTGCCTGACCAGAGTATCGGAGTACCGGATGGTCAGGCAGTTGGGGGTTGAGGCTCGGGTTAATTTGCCGCGGGTTTGGTTGGGACCGGGGGCGTGGCGATGGGCGCGGCGTCGAGGTTGAGGGGTTGCTTGAGCAGGGTGAGGACGGAGGGCGGCAAGGGCTTGTCAGCGTAGGCGAGGAGGACGGAGACCTGCCACATCTCGGTTTCGGTGAGAGTGCCCTTGTAGGAGGGCATGCCGGTGAGGCGGATGCCGTTTGCGACTTTCCAGTAGGTTTCTCCTGGAGGGTCATCGCTGACCCCGACGACATTGCCGTGGTGTTTTTGCCAGAGCGCAGGAGCGTCGGGGAACATGCTGCCGCCGACCATGGAGGGCTGACCGCTGAGGCCGTGACAGAAGGCGCATTGCTCGCGATAGATGTGGGCACCGGCGATGAAGTTGGCCTCACTGGTTTCGACGCCCGCGCCCTTTGGCATTTCTGCGTCGATGCGGGCGTTGAGGAGGGAGTGGGCGATTTGGCGCTCCATGGGGAAGGGCGTGTCTGCGACGGCGACAGGGGGATGTCCGTGGTGCAGATAGACAAAGACAGCTGCGGGAACGACGATGATGCCGAGAATGAATCCCAGGATGACACGGCTCATGGGGTTGAAACCTCCGTTGGTCAATCATACGAGCGCCGGTGCATGGGCGGGGCGGGAAAGCATGATTTTTCTGTCATGTGGGAAGGGGGCTGAAAAAGAGCTTCAAAACGGTGAGAAAAGCAGGTAGTATGCGAGAACTCCCGGAAAGGGAGGGAATGGAAGGAGAACGAGCGATGACGGTTCCGCCTCTGCATCATACGAAGGTGAAACTTGGCCGCAAGGCGGTCAAGACAGACAGCAGGACGTTGCAACTGAGCAACTATACGGCAGCGCTGCCGACGGCGCCGGTGGCGGTGGACTGGACGAAGGGAATCACGAACTGGGGCATGATGCTGAACGATACCCTGGGCGACTGCACGATTGCCGGGGTGGCCCATGCGGTGCAGGTATGGTCGGCGAATACGAGCGGCGAGGCTACGGTGCCGGACGCGATCGTGGAGAAGTATTACGAGAAGTGGGATGGCTACAAACCGAGTGATCCGTCGACGGCCGATATCGGGGGCAACGAACTGAATGTGCTAACGCTGTGGCAAAAGGGCGGCTTTGACAAGCACAAGCTGCTGGCGTTCGCCGACCCGGCGGTACAGAATCTGGAGGCGATACGGCAGGCGATCAACCTGTTTGGCGGTGTGTACATCGGAGTGAATCTGCCGGCGAGTGCGCAGGCGCAGATCGAGGGCGGGCAGCCTTGGGATGTGGTAACGCCGGCAAGCGCGGCGACGAAGCCGGGCAGTTGGGGCGGGCACTGCGTGTTTGTGCCGAGCTACGACGCGAATGGATTCACGTGCATTACGTGGGGCCAGCTGCAGAAGATGACAATCGCATTCTGGCAGGAGTATGTGGACGAGGCGCACGCGTTGCTGAGCCATGACTGGCTGGAAGCGAAAGGATCGCCGGCGGGGTTTAACCTGGCCCAGCTGAAGGCGGATCTGGCAGCGATCGGGTAAGAATCGCGCGGAGCGGATACCCAAATCGGTGTGGAGTGCGTCTGAAGAGCATGGCCGGGAGTCCGGGATAGGGCTTCCGGCTTGATTTGTGCGGTTTGCGATCTGTTTTTGAGCACAATTTGGCGGATCAAACTGGCTTTCGAGCGGGCTGTGAGAGGTTCGGTCGCGGGGCTTGCGGGATTTGCTGTGCCGGGGCCGGGTTGTATGGGGGGCCGAGGTGTTTTAATACCATAAGGGCCGTTGCCGCTATGGCGCGTGTCCTGAACGTTTTGGAGGAACTCCGATTCCGATGTTTTCGTATTGTCGTACAGCAGCCTTGGTGCTTTTAGCCGTTTCCGCAACCGTGGGCGCTCAGGCCCAAAGCAGCAGCAGTTCTCAGGAGCCAGCCCAGCAGCCAGCAGCAACCGAGCCCAGCAAGCCAGCCTTGAGTGGCGCTGCGAGCGTACAGGCGCGCGTGCGCGCACGCAGGGCGCAGCGGCGTGCGGCGGCTATCCACGATGTATACGACCACGGGTACGAGGTTTACTTCGGAGGCGGGTATCTGCGGTTTACGCCAGGGCCGGGAGCCGCGGGTAGCACGGGTGGCTTGCAGCGTGTGAACGAGTACCTGTGGGATGTTGGGGTGACGCGTTACTTCACCCAGAATCTGGGCGTGACGGTGGACGGGCGAGGGAACTTTGGCACGGCATACCTGGGCAATAACCAGTACAGCCTGGTGAAGCCGAAGATCAGCGAGTACATGGGGATGGTTGGCCCGACGTACCGGTTTATCAAGGATCCGAAGTTTTCGGTATCCGGGCGGGTGCTGGCGGGCGGAGCGTTTGGGAATTTTCTTTCCGACGCGAATGGCTACACTGCGGCGGAGACGGGCTTGTATCCGGATGGCGGCGGGCTGGCGGTGAGCGCCGGGCTGCCGGTGGAGTACAACGTGAGTCCGGCGCTGGGAGTACGAGTGACGCCGGAGTACGTGATGACGAATTTTGGCTCGACGATCCAGAACAACCTGGGATTTACGGCAGGGGTTGTGATTCGCTTCGGCAAGCGGTAGAGGCGGGTTCAAGGGAAATACGAAAGGCGCGGGCGATGCCCGCGCCTTTCGTGCGTTTGGAGGGTTGGGCTACTGGAGGATGGGGATGCCGGCGATGCGCTGCTGCCACTCCGCCGGGCCGGTGTTATGGACGCTGGTGCCTTGAGAATCGACGGCGACGGTGACGGGCATGTCGATGACATCGAACTCATAGATGGCTTCCATGCCGAGGTCGGCGAAGGCCAGGACGCGGGAGCCGTGGATGGCCTTGGAGACGAGATAGGCTGCGCCGCCGGTGGCCATGAGATAGACCGCCTTAAACTCGCGGATGGCTTCGATGGCGGCTGGGCCGCGCTCGGATTTGCCGACCATGCCGAGGAGTCCGGTTTCGGCGAGCATCTGGCGGGTGAACTTGTCCATACGGGTGGCGGTGGTGGGGCCGGCGGGACCGACGACTTCGTCGCGGACGGGGTCAACGGGGCCGACGTAGTAGATGAAGCGGCCGTTGAAGTCGACGGGGAGCTTTTCGCCGCGGTTGAGGATGTCGATCATGCGCTTGTGGGCGGCGTCGCGGCCGGTGAGGAGCTTTCCGGAGAGCAGGAGGACCTGGCCGGGCTTCCAGGTGGCGACCTGGTCGCGGGTGACGGTGTCGAGGTTGACGCGGGTGGCCTTGGAGACGTCGTAGTTGAGCTCGGGCCATTCGGAGAGGGCTGGCGGGTCGAGGAAGACGGGGCCGGAGCCGTCGAGGACGAAGTGCGCGTGGCGGGTGGCCGCGCAGTTGGGGATCATGGCGACGGGGAGATTGGCGGCGTGGCAGGGGTAGTCGACGACTTTGACGTCGAGGACGGTGGTTAGGCCACCGAGGCCCTGTGCGCCAATGCCGAGGCGGTTGACCTTGTCGAAGAGCTCGAGGCGGAGTTTTTCGGCCGTGTTCTGGGGGCCGCGGGCCTTGAGCTCGTGGATGTTGATGGGGTCCATGAGGGATTCTTTGGCGAGGAGCATGGCTTTTTCGGCAGTGCCGCCGATGCCGATGCCGAGGATTCCGGGGGGGCACCAGCCGGCGCCCATGGTGGGGACGGTTTTGAGGACCCATTCGACGATGGAGTCCGACGGGTTGAGCATGGCGAATTTGGCTTTGGCCTCAGAGCCGCCGCCTTTGGCCGCGACTGTGATGTCGACCTTGTTGCCGCGGACGAGTTCGACGTTGACGATGGCGGGGGTGTTGTCTTTGGTGTTGCGGCGTGCTCCGGCGGGGTCGGCGAGGACGGAGGAGCGGAGGATGTTGTCGGGGTCGAGGTAGGCGCGGCGGACACCTTCATCGACCATGCCCTGGATGTCGAGGAGCTCTTCGCCGGGGTCGGCGGCGAAGTGGACGTCCATGCCGACTTTGAGGAAGGCGTTGACGATGCCGGTGTCCTGGCAGATGGGGCGATGGCCCTCGGCGCACATGCGGGAGTTGATGAGGATCTGAGCCATGGCGTCTTTGGCGGCGGGGGATTGTTCGCGCTCGTAGGCCTCGGCTAGGGACTGGATGAAGTCGAGGGGGTGGTAGTAGCTAATGTATTGGAGTGCGGCGGTGACGGACTGGATGAGGTCTTTCTGGCGGATGGTGGTGGGCATGGGTGCTCCTTTAACGCGCGCTACTAGGGTAAAGGATTTGGGGGAGGGTTGGCTTGGGGGGAGCTTTTCAGCTTGCAGCCGCTGGTGTAGTGCCCCACTGATTTGATTGTGCTTGCGGCAGGACAGAATCCGTGCCCCGTTTTTGCCGGAAAAGGGGGGGGTGGGGTGTTTTTGCGGGAAAATTGATCGTATATCGTTGATTTAAATTGTGTTAGTGGGTTGTTACCTGGTGTCTTTTGCGCGCTTTTGTGCACGTTTAGGCGTTTCGGCGCGGGGTGGAGGGCTGAGGGACTAGGGACTAGGGACACGACGGCTTTTGGGATGTTTTCTTCCGTGGAATATGCCTTCTGGACGACTGCTTTCATTGTGCGCTTTTGGGGAATAATTATCGGCAGGGTTGGCCCGATTTTCTTGCGCTCCTAGTGGTTTGTTTTGTTGGTTTTTTGAGATGGCACGGAGAATTGGGGGTTTGACAAGCCGTGCCCAGCGAGATCGAGCTGGCTCGATCGGGGTTCCGGGTGATCGATGCGGGGAGATTTGTCTCTTCCACCCACGTCCCGCTCAGGGCGCGTGACATGGATGGGGCACCCGGAGGGTTGTGGAGGGTGGGAGGAGGGACGGGTGGTGTGGACGGGAAAGTGGTGGTTCCCCGGTCTCAGAATCGAGACCGGGGGCACCCGAATGCTGGTGGAGGGTGGGTGCGAACGGGCTATTGATCTGAGGCGACGGCGGAGGTGAGGTCGGTGTGTTGGAAGCCGTTGCCTTTGAAGAGGACGGGTTCGCGTTTGTCTCGGGCGAGGGCGTAGGTGAAACAGTCGCCGAAGTTGAGGTTGGCGCGGTGGCCTGAGCCTCGGCCGTAGTCTCGGTAGGCCTGGCGGGCGATGCGGGCGTGTTCGGGGGTGACGGGTTCGATTTGGATGCCGATGCCTTCCATGAGGCGATCAAAATCCATGCTCAGGTCAAATTCCCGGCGACTGTCGATGACGATGGACGTTTCAAAATAGTTCGCGGCTGAGATACGCACAGGGGAGTTGGTTTCCAGGGCATCCTGATAGATTTCATGGCCGGGTTCCCTGCGCAGGATGGCAACGAGCGCTGACGAGTCTACGATCATTTCGGCAGCCCCATCTCGTCGTACAGGTCATCGAAGATGTGGGTGGAGTCTGGAGAGTCGGCCATAAGAATCGCGGTCCGCTTGGTCAATTCGTTGATCCAATCGGCGAGGCCGGCTTTGGGGTTGGGCTTTTGGCGTTCGAGGCGCTCGCGGATGGCGACGGTGACGGCGGTGGTGACGTTTTCGCCAGTGAGGCGGGCGAGGTCGACGGCGAGGCGGTGGGTTTCTTCGTTCTTGATATTGAGGCTGGGCATAGTTCCACCTTTCCACCTTTAGCTTCCACCATTCTACCATTTTTGAGGGCCAGGGACCAGGGACGAGTGCGGAGAGGAACGCTGGGGTGGGTGGAATCGCCTATGCTGTTGGTATGAGTGAGAAGGTGTTTGATTTGGTGGTGATTGGGGCTGGGCCTACGGGTTTGGCGTGTGCGATTGAGGCGCAGAAGGCGGGTTTCCGCGTGGTTTTGGTGGAAAAGGGCTGTTTGTGCAACTCGCTGTTTCACTATCCGGCGAACATGACGTTTTTTACGACGCCGGAGCTGCTGGAGATTGGGGCGATTCCGTTTCCGAGTCCGAATCCAAAGCCGACGCGGAACGAGGCGCTGGAGTATTACCGTCAAGTGGCGGCGTTTTACAAGCTGGATGTGCGGCAGTACCACCGGGTGAAGGAAGTAACGGGCGCGGATGGGGATTTTCAGGTGGCGACGGAGGACCGGTTTGGGCGGCAGGGTCAGTTGCGGGCGCGGAAGCTGGCAGTGGCGACGGGGTACTATGATTTGCCAAATTATATGGAGATTCCGGGAGAGAAGCTTTCGAAGGTGCACCACTACTACGACGATCCGCACCCGTATGCGGGGATGGATGTGGTGGTGATTGGGGGGAAGAACTCGGCGGCGATTGCGGCGCTGGAGTTGTGGAGGCATGGGGCGCGGGTGACGCTGGTGCACCGGGGGGCGGAGATGCACCGGCATGTGAAGTACTGGATCAAGCCGGACATAGAGAATCGGATCAAGAATGGGGAAGTGATTGCGCATTTCAACAGCCGCGTGACGCGGATAGAGATGGACACGGTGATGGTGGAGACGCCGGGTGGCGAGCGGGAGCTGGCGAACGACTTTGTGTTCGCGCTGACGGGGTATCATCCGGATTTTTCGTTTCTGGAGGGGCTGGGTGTGCGCAGCGAGGGGCCGGACCGGTTGCCGATTTGCGATGCGGAGACCCTGGAGAGCAATGTGGCGGGGATCTACCTGGCGGGGGTGATTGTGGCCGGGGCGCGGACGAACGAGATTTTTATTGAGAATGGGCGGTTTCACGGGGAGCAGATTGCGCGGGATTTGGCGCGGAAGCGAACCGAGGGAGCGCGGGCGGCATCGGAGTAGAGAGCAGAGCAACGGGGGGGGGGAATTGCGATGAAGGCGCGCTGGCGAATCCGTGTGTGGCCGCGAACGATACGGTGGCAGTTGCTGAGCGGCCTGGTGCTGCTGGAGGTGCTGTCGCTGCTGTTGTTTGGGGCGGTGATTGTGCGCCAGCAGACGGCGAAGATCACGGAGCGGGCGCATGAGCGGCTGGTGTATGAGTCCGACTTGCTGACCTGGCAGGCGACGGAAGCGCTGCAGGCAGGTCGTCCCGAAGTGGTGGAGCTTTCCGTTCGGATGATGGGGCGCGCGCCGAGCGTGGAGGCGTCGCGTGTGACCGACCCTGCGGGTCATGTGTTGTACGCGAGCGACGGCGACGATGACCATCGAGCGCTGTACCCGACTGAGTTGGAGCAGATTGGGGTGACCCGGGAGAATGCAGCGCGGGTTTTTGTGCTGGGCAAGGGGCGGTGGGAAGCGATCAAGCCGATTGAAGATGGGGGCAAGCTGTGGGGGTATGCGTGGGTGGAGGCGGACCGGGGCTGGGACCGCGAGCAGCTGGACCTGATGGTGAACGCGACGGTGATTTTTGGGGTGATCTGGATCGGGGCATCGATTTTGCTGGCGATTGGGCTGGCGTACTCAATTACGCTGCCGTTGGGGCTGCTGCACAGGGGGACGCGGGCGCTGATGCGATCCCCGGAGACGAGCGGGAATTTTCCGTTGCCGGTGATGGTGCATAACGAAATAGGGGATTTGATCGAGGCGTTCAACCGGATGGTGGCCTCGATCGAGGAGCAGCGGTCGGGTTTGAACGACACGCTGAGCCTGCTGGATTCGATGCTGGCGAATGCGCCGATTGGGCTGGCGTTTTTTGACCGCCGATTGCGATTTGTGCGGGTGAACCGGATATTTGCGGAGATGAACGGGGTTCCGCTGAGCCGGCACCTGGGCCGGACGCTGGCGGAGGTGTTGCCGGGGTCGGTGGCGGATCAGTTGGAGGAGAGTCTCCATGAGGTGTTCGCGCTGAATGAGCCGGTGCGGGATGTGGAACTGAGCGGTCCGGAGGAGGAGAACCGGAAAGAGTGGACGTGGATTGCGAGTGCGTACCCGATTCGCACGCTGGAGAACGAAGTGCGTTGGGTGGGCTTGATTGTGCTGGACGCGAGTGACCGGAAGCGCAGCGAAGAGGCTCTGCGGAAGACGGAGAAGCTGGCGGCGACGGGGCGGCTGGCGGCCTCGATTGCGCACGAGATCAACAATCCGCTGGAGGCGATTACGAACCTGCTGTACCTGCTGTCGAACTACTCGGATTTGAAGCACCCGGCGCTGGGGTATGTGCAGATGGCGGAGCACGAGGTGCGCAGGATTGCGGAGATAACGCAGCAGACGCTGCGGTTTTACCGGCAGTCGACGCTTCCTGCGCGGGCGAGCCTGGGTGAACTGCTTGATAGTGTGCTGAGCTTGCACCAGGGCCGGCTGAACAACCTGGGGATTTTGGTGGAGCGTGGGTACGACGCGGGGATTGACCTGTACTGCTTTGCGGGGGAGTTGCGGCAGGTGTTTGCGAACCTGGTGGGGAATGCGATTGACGCGATGCCGGATGGGGGACGGCTGGTGGTGCGTGCGCGTCGGTCCTGCGACTGGCGGGATCCGGGGGTGAAGGGGGTGCGGTTCCAGGTGGCGGATACGGGCAGTGGGATGACGCCAGAGGTGCAGCGGCACATCTTTGAGGCGTTTTTTACGACGAAAGAGATCAGCGGAACGGGTTTGGGGTTGTGGGTGAGCGCGGAGATTGTGGGGAAGCACGGGGGGACGGTGCGGGTGCGGAGCCGGGCGGCAAGCGGGGGGGCAGCGCCGGGAACGGTGTTTGAGCTGTTTTTCCCAGATTTGCCGGCGCCGGGTGAAGCTAGCGCGGCATAGGCATCTGGAAGTGGAAACTGAGGGGCTGGGAAGGGGGTGCGGGCTGGCAGGTGGCGGCGTGGGCCGGTTGGCCTTGAGCGCGGGTGACGTGGGGCCTGTCCATGAGGACCAGGCGGGTGCGCTGGCCGTCGAGGGACTCCGGCAGATTGCCGGGAGACTTGGTTCGATCGACAAAGAGGAAGATGGCCGCGTCGGCAGGGTTGTCGAGGCTTTGGCCGACGCCTACGCCAAAGATGGCTGGGTTGCCGCGGAGGAGAGCGGCGGCATTGCGCTGCTTGGCGGTGAGGGCCAGTGCGAGGGAAGCTGCGCGGGGCAGGGTGGGGCTTTCAGAGGCTGGGATCTGGGTTGGGACGCCGCTGATTGCGGCGGGGAGATTGGGGGTGTTGAGGGGGAAGGCGAGAGCGGCGAGGCCAGGGTGGTCGCGGCTGGGTGCGATGGTGACGCGCTGGGTGCTGAGTTGAATGTTGGAACCGAGCTGGAGCTGGGCGAGAGGTAGTGCGGCCTCTGCGCGGGCGCGGGCGGCAGGAGAGAGCAGGGGCATGGCGGGTTTGGGCGCGGCGTAGGTGAGGCAGGCAACGGGGTGGTCCTGGGCACCGACAAAGGTATAGGAGGTGGGGCCGGTGGGTGCCTGGACCTGGGAATTGAGGGCTGCGAGAACGTCGGCGGCGGGGTTGGAGATGGCCTGCTCGACGCCGTTGGAGTCGGTTGCGCCGGCGAAGAAGAGGCCGACGGGCTCGGCGTTGGAGGCGTCGACGACGAGCGCGCCGGAGTCGCCTGCGTCCGAGAAGTTGGCACCGGCGACGACGAACTGGTTGGTGAAGATTTTGGCGAGCGTGGGGTGGGTTTCGGCGCAGTCAGAGAAGTAATCGATGACAACATCGACGTCGATGGCGGAGACCTGGGAACAGGTGAGCCCGGTGGTGCGGCCTGACTTTGCGACGGAGAGGCCGAGGGTGGGGGATTCGCCGCGGCCGTTGGTGGAACTGGTGCCGGGTGGGGCGGGGGCGAGGGTGCCGTCGGGCTGGCGCGGGCCGAGCTCGAGGATGTTGCCGCGGGTGTCTACGGAGCCGGGGGTGGGGCGGGCGATGGCGGCATCGACGTTGGTTTGAGCCAGGGCGAGCGGGGGATAGCCGGTGAGGGTGGCAACGGGGGTGGTGCCGGGGCCGATGCCGAAGGGGGTGCAGCCATTGTCAATGAGGCCAGGCTGGATGATGGTTTCGCCCGGGAAGGACTGGTCACTGCGGGCTAGTACGTGGTTGTTGGAGAGGACGAACTGGGTTCCGGAGGCGTCCTGGAGGAGAGCGCCGAGGGTTCCGCCGCAGCAGTCGGAGAGCTGGCCGGAGGACTGGTCGTAGTCGGCATTGTTTCCGCTGGAGACGCCGAGGGCGACGGGCACGGGCAGGTGGGCCTGGTGTGCGACGGGGGAGCTGCTGATTCCAGAGGGGTTGAGGAGGACGCGGGACCAACTGCGAGCGGGTGCGTCGTCGGGAATGGCCGGGGCCGCGGCGAGGATGTAGGCCACGGCGGGAGCGGGGATGGAGGCGGGGGCGGTGTAGGAGACGGAGCAGAGGGTGTAGGCGGGGGTAGGGTTGGTGACGGGGCTTCGGCGGCAGGTGGGCTGACCGAGTGAACCGAGTTCCGCGGGATTGGCGGGCAGGGAGCCGCTAGGGTCGGAGGCGAGGGTGAAATGGAGGTCGCCGGAGCCGCCAACTTCTGTGATGGAGCCGGAGAGCTGGGTGGACGCGCCGGGGCCGAGGGCGAAGTTGCCGGGGGTGAGTGGCTGCAGGAAGCCGGGGGAGATGGTGAGCTTGGCGGTGCCGGGCTGGGCGGGGTCCTGGGCCGTTGTGGCGGTGATGAGGACGGGCACCGACTCCTGTGTGAGGTAGGTGGGCGGGGTGTAGAGGCCGGAGGGGGAGATGGAGCCGGGACCGGAGACTGGGTCGCCGCCGGTGGCGGTCCACTGGACCTGGGTTGGTTCTCCACCGGAGAGGGTGGCGGAGTACTGGAGGTGGCCGGCGGTGTCAGTATGCGTGGCGTTGGCGTGGACGGAGATGGATTCGGAGAAGTGGAAGCCGGAGGCCGCGACGCCGCCTCCGCATCCGGCGATGAGGAGGATGGCCGGGGCGGTGAGGAGGGCTAGCGGGTTGGGGAATCTGTGGGCCATCCCGTATGCGAGTACATAGTCATGCTACTCCAGGATGGATTGGGTGGGATGCGGGATGTTTGGCGGTGGTTTGCTTTTGGAACTGGTGGGGTGGAATGCAAGGAACCGCAAAGCGCGCTGGGCTTCTATGACTTTTTCGGTGGCTGCCTTGTTGAAGTACTCGCTGGCACGCTTGCGATCCTGTACGACGCCGTTGCCACGCCAGTAGAGCTTTCCGATCCAATAGTTGGAGCGATGTTGGTCTTTGCTGATGGCTCTGGAGAACCAAGTAAGAGCGTCGGCGTATTGGCGGCGGAGTCAGGCGATATATCCGAGGCTGAACATGGCGCGTGGATGGCCCTGGCGGGCGGACTTTTTGTACCAGCGCGTGGCTTCCTGTTGATTTGCTTTGACTCCAACGCCGTTCAGGTAAAACCAGCCCATCGCTAGAACCGCATCGTGCATGCCGTTTTCGGCGGCAATTGTGTTGAGGCGGAAAGCCTCCTCATCGTTGTTGTCGAGGCGATTCAGGGAATGTTTACAGGCCCTAATCCAGGGGCGACAGGTGTGGGCATTGCCTGCGTGTTGGCGTTTGAATTGTGGGTTGAAATAGGCCATCGGAGTGTCCATGCGCACCCATGATGGCTCGGGATGGCGGACCGAGGGGCGTTGAGCCCCTCGGCGGGAGTGAGGAGTTGGGGCGTCGACGCGTGGCTGCCGTTCCCTCTATTCTTCCCGGAACATCGGATGCGGAATCAGCTTCCAGTAATCCTCAAGATGCGCATTGTCGAGGCAGGCCTCAATGATCTTCTTGCCCAGCGGATCCAGGTCCGGCACCAGGAACTGCTTCAGCTCTTGGGCAAAGAACTCCCGCCACTGCCGCGCTCCCTCGTCGTACACATCCAGGCCGCCCTGTATCTGCTCTTCCACCTTCAAGAACACCCGCGGAATCAGCGACCCTTCAATACGTATCTGGCGCGGAATATACCCGAGCAGCGGCAAGCGAGCCTCGTCCAGCTGCTCGCGTCCAAACCGCGCGGAACCGCGCCGCGCCAGGTACTCACGCGCAATCCACTCTGCCATGAAGCCCACCTTCCACGCCCCAATATGCTGGTTTGGGATCAAGACATGCCGCGTCTCCGGCGTATCGACAATCTGGTTCAACAGCAGGTTTGCCTGGTCCACACGGCGTCCCGTGGCAAAGGCCCAGTAGCTGCCCACGCCCTCTGACTGCATCTCCTTCGACTTGCTCGACTGGATGCTGGGGTTTGCATGGCCGCGCGGAGCTACCAGGCGCCACAGCCAAGCCAGCGACGGCGGCAGAATATGCAGCATCGCCAATATTCCATACAGCTGGCTCTCTGTATGCGTCGCCGGGCAACGCACGCCAAAGCTCCGCACATCGACCTGACGCGGGCCGCTCAGGACGTCTTCGACCATGTGCCGCGGCAGCACCACCCGCGGATTCGGGCACAGCTTCCCAGGCGCGTCCTCAATGTGCTCCCACGTCAGGCAAGTGCCACCTGGAACAATATAGTGGTTCAGGAAAATCAGCGGCTGCGGAGGCTCAATGCACGCACGCTCCAGGTTCGGCGCGGTTCCATACGCCTTGATGTGGTCCACACGTACAAACCAGCCCGCCTCCGCGTCGGCCAGCGTCAGCCGTCCGCTCCGCCCCTGCAGGCTCGGATGCGCGCATGCCATATCGTCGGCAATCGGCAGCAGATGACACGCTTCCGGCAGATTCAGCGTCCGCTCTTCCTTGGTCACCACGTTTCGGCCGAGCAGGAGCCGACCATCTTCCATGCGATGGATGTGCTCGGTCATCTCGCTCTTTCCGCCGCCGCTTGCACCTTCGTGCATAATCACCAGGCGGTTCTCATACGGAGTGACCACGGCCACCGCGGCGCAGTGGTTCGTCGTCCAACCCTCACGCTCGCCAATGTCGAGCAGCATGGAGTACACGCCCTTCTTCGCGCTGGGCCCCGGATACAGGTTGTACGCAAATATCTCCTGGTGCGTTGCCGTACGGTCGTGCACCACCACCTGCTTGCCGTCAAAGTGCGTATGCCGGAACGGCGGCGCAACAAAGAGCACGCCCCCCGACAGCTTGAAATCCTCAGGCATCTGGCAGCGCGGAATCATCCCCTGCAAGTCCGCCAGGGCGGCGGCAAAAAACGCCGCCTGCTTGGGCACAATCGCCAACGCTCCATAGCCCAGCTTGTCCGGCCCCGCATAGAACGGAACAACCACCAGCTCCTGCTTCTTCAGCCAGTCCAGCGTCGCCTGCCGCGTCTGCGCAAACGGCACTCCAAAGCGCTCTTCATAGGTCGGCTTGTCCGTCGGCAGGCTGTCCCCAATCACCATTGCGTCCGGGTCGCGACGACGCATCGAAGGGTCCGGGAAATTGATCGCCAGACCATTCCGGGCCTTGGTAATCACGGCCTCGGTCACGCGGCCTTTGCCCGGAATCTGAAACACCGCTTCATACACGCCGTGGTCGTCCCGGTTGGCCAACCGCCAGTCGGTCGTTCCGCTCGGACGGCCAAGCGCCCAGTCCAGCAAGTCGGCGCGGCTCTCCGGTACCTGGATCGATGGCGCTCCACTCAGCACCTCTATCACGTGGGGGGGAAGGTTTAGGCGGCTCCACTCCGTCTGGAAGTTGAGCAGGGCTGGTGCTTCAAGCAACTGTGTCATACGCGCGTGTCCCATATCTTTCCGGCCACGGTCCATGCACCTCCAACCGCGGCCAGGTATCGCGCAGGGCACTTCAGAGAAAGTGACCCCACACCATCCTTATCTCAGTTACCCATACAAATGGCAGTGATAGTGGTCACGCTGGCGCAAACCCGCGCCAGTTGCACCTGAATATACCGCACTATGAGAATTGTGAGATTGTCTGCGGCCTCCGCGGTCTCGCCTCTGGGATACGGGATGAAGAAATCCTCGAACCCCCGACCCCTGACCACTGCCCTTACTTGCTCTGAATCGGCCCCACCGCGCTCTCATTCAATGGCGCGCGCGGATTCACCTGGAAATCCCACACGCTGGCATTGATGTCCTTGTCCGACAGAATCTCCACCAGCGCATACTCGCCCACCGTCAGCGGCTCGGTCGGCGTCAGCTTCAGCCAGTGCTTGCCGGGCAGCACTTCCGCCTTGGCCGGAATCACATCCTCTTCCTGCTTCACCACGACGCCCTGGCTTACGTGAATCTGCCCCACAATCCGCACGGCCTTTCGCTGGTCCACGCGCACGATAGCAAACCCCGCACTCGGCGAACTTGCCCCCTGCTTCCGGCTCCGCGCCGCTCCAGCCCCGTGCGTATCCACCGTAATGGAGTGCGAGACCACCTGCTCCACTTGCTCGTCCGAGTCCAGGCTCAGGTACAGCACAGGCTCGTTCACATGCAGGCTCACCTTCGAACTCGCCCCATCCAGCTCAAACAGCGCGCGCTGCCCACCCAGCGGCAACACGGCCTGCAATCCCTTCATCTTGACCAGTTGCAGGTCGCCCGTATTTGCCGCCAACTCCACCAGTTGCGGCGTTCCGCGAAACTCATCCAGGACAAACACCCCGTCGGCATCCGGCAAGTTCAGCCCTTTGGCCACCTCGGGCATCCGCTGGCGTTCGTCTTCCCTCTGCGTCGCCTCTTCCTTGTCCAGGGCAGCCGCCTCTTCCATCGCCGGCGAACGCTGCTGCTCCGCGTTGGCCGCCTGCTGAGCCTCCCATTTTCGAGTCGCCGCCCAATCCACCAGCGCGGCCGGAAGCTCTTCCCAATCTCCGCCCCGCTCCACGCTGATGTACCGCACTCGGTCGCCCACCACTTCATACTTGCGGACAATCTGGTAGGTGCCGTCCTTCAAAATCAGCCGATGATTCACCTGCACGCCCGGAATATTCGGCTTCAGCGGCAGCGGCTTACCCTTCGGCTCGTCATTGGTCTGCCCCCACGCCAGGCCCGTGGCGCCTACCCCCAGCCCCAGTGCCAGAGCCCACACCAGGCCAGCTGCCGCAACTCCCCGGAATTTGCCAATCAATGCCATCGACGCCAGTTTAGACCATCCTCCGCACCAAATGTACTGATCCCTCCAGCAGCCATTCTTCCCCCACTTCGTGAAGCAAAACGGACGCGTCAAACGTCCAATCTGTGTATGCTTGAATCAGGGAACTGTCTGGAAGTGCCTCGCAGCGCTTCTACGGGGCCCGAACCTGAGACCTATGCTCAAGAAACTTGCATCGCGAACAGCCTCCACAGGCGGACGTCAGTCCGTGTTCTCGCTCTTCTGCGGGACGCGCGGACTCACGATCCTCTGTGTCTGCCTGCTCGCAATCGTGATGCTGGTCCAGGTTGCGCACACTCATCCGTTCAACTCCGACGCCGACCACTGCCCGGTCTGCGTCGTCATGCACTGCGCAGTTCCCGTCGCGGCCACTGTTGCCATCATCCTCAGTACCCCCACCACCGCCGCGGTCAGCCTCGTCACAACGCTGCCGCGTGCCTCGATCTGGCACTTTGAGCTTTTCAATCGACCCCCTCCTTCCAACGCCTGAGCCTGCTCTGCCTTCCCCGCGCATTTCCCTCGCTGCGGGGGCTCATCCGTTATCCATCGATTCAAGGAGGGTCCTCCCCATGCCTCGTTTTACAGGCCTGTTCATTCGTTATCTTTTGCTTTTCGTTGCTTTCGGCATCTCCGTCTCAACCGCGATCGCTCAAACCGGCGCTTCCGGCACACTCCAGGGAACCGTGCTCGACCCATCCGGCGCCGTCGTCCCCGGCGCAACCGTCGAACTCCAGAACCCCGTGAGCGGCTTCAATCGTTCCACCAAGTCGGACGCCTCGGGCCAGTTCGATTTCACCAACGTCCCCTTTAACGGCTATACCCTCGAGGTCACGGCCAAGGGCTTTGCTGCCTCCACCCAGGGTGTCGAACTTCGCTCCACCGTAGCCATCTCCCTCAAGGTGCCGCTCTCCGTCATCGGCGCGGTTTCTACCGTCACCGTCGAGGCCGACGCAGACATGATCGACTCCGACCCGGTCGGACACACCGATGTCGATCGCGGCATGTTCGAGAAAATCCCCCTCGAATCCAGCACCTCGTCACTGACCTCCATGGTCACCATGGCCTCCCCAGGCATCTCCGCCGACTCCAACGGCATGGCCCACGGCATGGGCGACCACGCCTCCAACTCCTTCTCCGTCGATGGCCAGTCCATCACCGACCAGCAGAGCAAGACGTTCTCCAACCAGATTCCCCTCGACTCCGTTCAGTCCCTCGAAGTCATCCCCGGCGCGCCCCCGGCCGAGTACGGCGGCAAGACCAGCCTCGTGATCGTCGCCACAACCCGCTCCGGACTCAACGAAACCGCACCCAAGGGTCAGGTCACCACGTCCTACGGCAGCTTCGGTTCCTCTGATCTCGGCTTCAACCTCGCTTACGGCTCCGCCAAATGGGGCAACTTCATCTCCGGCAGCGCCTCTGACAGTGGACGCTTCCTAGACGGCCCCGAGCACGCCGTCTTCCACGACAAGGGCAACGAGGAAAACTTCTTCGACCGCATCGACTACCAGCAGAGCCAGGCCAACTCCTTCCGCCTCAACCTTGGCTACACCCGCTCCTGGTTCCAGACCCCCAACTCCTTTGACACTCAGAACGCGACCGCCGCCATTGCCGACGGCCTCGGCAACGTAGGGCCAGCCGACCAGCGCTCCCAGATTCAGACCTTCAACATCGCTCCGACCTGGACCCGCGTTCTTTCCCCGGATACCGTGCTCAACTTCGCCGGTTCCATCCGCCATGATGGCTTCAACTACTACCCCAGTGGCAATCCCCTCGCCGACGTGGGCCCCGTCAACCTCCAGCAGGAGACGATCGCCCAGACCCGGCACCTGACCAACGCCGCCACCCACGCCGACATCACGCACACTCAGGGCGTCAACAACATCAAGATAGGCTTGAGCTACCAGCAGACCTTCCTCGATGAACTCGACCGTCTGGCCATCGTCGACCCCAACCTGATCGCCAATCTAGGCTGTGAACCCGACGGCGTGCCCACGCCCGGTTCCGCCTGCGCCACCCTCTACCCCTACGACCTGACCCAGGGCGGCGGCAACTACACCTTTCAGGGACACACCGACATCAAGGAGGGCGCTGCCTATATCCAGGACGCCATCACCGTCGGCCACTGGAATATCAACGCCGGCCTCCGCGGAGACCTGTACAACGGCCTCGCCGACGCCCGCCAGCTTGAGCCACGTATCGGCATTGCCTATCAGATCAAGAAAACCGGCACCGCACTCCGCCTCAGCTACGCCCGCACCCTTGAGAGCCCTTTCAACGAAAACCTGATCCTCGCCAGCAAGGGCTGCGACTCCGCCGTCATCGCCGCGCTCATCCCCTGCGTCACCGCTCCAAATGCTCCCGGCCAACGCAACGACTTCCACGCCGGACTCCAGCAGGCCTTTGGTAAATACGCCATCTTCTCCGGCGACTACGTCTGGAAATACACCCACAACGCTTACGACTTCTCCGTCCTCGGCGCAACTCCCATCACCTTCCCGATCGGCTGGCACAATTCCAAAATCCCCGGCTTCGACGGCCGCCTCAGCTTCCCTGAGCAGCACGGCCTGTCCGGACAGATTGTTTTCTCCTCCGTCGCCGCACGCTTCTTCACCCCGCAGACATCGGGCCTCGGAACCGTCCCCAACCCCGGCACCTCCAGCGCAGCGTTCCGCATCGACCACGACGAAAAGTTCAACCAGACCACCCACGTGCAGTACCAGTTCAACAAAAAGCTCCCCTGGGTCGGCTTCAACTGGCGCTTTGACTCCGGCCAGGTAGCCGGCGCATCCCCCTGCTACGGCACCGGCGCCAGCAACGACTGCCCCCAGTCCACCACCCTCGACGGCGCTCCCGCCGTCAAAATGCAGGACCCCTTCGGCAACCCCTTCACCGCTGACCAGGAGTTCCAGGCGGGCTTCGCCTGCAACGGACAGCAGGCTACCCCCACCAATCCGCTTCCCGCCGTCTGCCCCGTCAGCCAGTTCCGCTCCTCGCTCATCTCCCTCGCCGCCCCCGGCACACAGAACGACGACCGCAACCCCGCCCGCATCGCTCCCCGCAGCCTCTTTGACCTCTCCATCGGAGACGACAACCTCTTCCACAAAGAAAAACACCAGGTCAGCCTCAACCTCACCGTCGTCAACCTCAGCAACAAGTACGCTCTCTATAACTTCCTCTCCACCTTCTCCGGTACCCACTACGTCTCCCCCCGCTCCCTCACCGCGGAGATTGGCTTCCACTTCTAACCAGCACACTCTGCAAGTGCCTCATTCCCAGCGCCATCCCCGCGCCGGGAGTGAGGCTTTTGCCTTGCTGCCCACCATCGCCCGAACCCCTCTTTTTCACAACACCCACCCTTTTCCCTTCCCCCTGCCCCCAACAATCTGCCATACTTGACTGTGCCCACCTCCATCGGCCAATCCCAAATTACAAATCAAGAGGTCGCAGTTATGTCGGCAAAGTACATCTTTGTTACGGGCGGAGTGGTGTCCAGTTTAGGCAAGGGGCTGGCCGCAGCCTCCATCGGATGCCTGCTCGAAAGCCGTGGCCTCAAGGTCTCGCTCATGAAGTTTGACCCCTATCTCAATGTCGATCCCGGCACCATGAGCCCCTTCCAGCACGGCGAAGTCTTCGTCACCGACGACGGCGCGGAGACCGACCTCGACCTCGGCCACTATGAGCGCTTCACTCACGCCCACCTTTCGCGTGAGAACAACCTCACCACCGGCCGGATCTACGAGCAAATCATCACCAAGGAGCGTCGCGGCGACTACCTCGGCAAAACCGTCCAGGTCATCCCCCACGTCACCAACGAAATCAAAAACGCCATGCGCAAGGTGGCCTCCCACGGCGCGGATGTCGTCATCGTGGAGATCGGGGGCACCGTCGGCGACATCGAATCCCTGCCATTCCTCGAAGCCATCCGCCAGATGCGCCAGGAACTCGGACGCGAAAACACCGTCTTCGTCCACGTCACCCTCGTCCCCTGGATCGCCGCCGCGCAGGAACTCAAGACCAAGCCGACCCAGCACTCCGTCAAGGAACTGCTGTCGATCGGCATTCAGGCTGACATCCTCCTCTGCCGTACCGACCGCGCCCTGCCCCGCGACATGAAGTCCAAGATCGCCGCCTTCTGCAACGTCGAAGAGCGCGCCGTCGTCACTGCTCGCGACGTCAAATCCATCTACGAGTGCCCCCTCGCCTTCGCCGAAGAGGGCGTCGACGAACTCGCGCTCAAATACCTCCACATTGACGCACCTGCCCGCTCCATGGATGCCTGGAAAGAGGTTGTCCATCGCGCCTACAACCCTAAAGACGTCGTGCACATCGGCATCGTCGGCAAGTACGTCGAGTACGAGGACTCTTACAAGTCGCTCAAGGAAGCACTCGTCCACGCCTCGCTCGCCCACAACCTCAAGCTCCAGGTCACCTGGATCGAGGCCGAGGGTCTGGAAGAGAAAATTCCCGGTGATCGCTCCTATGAGACACAACTCGCCGGCTTTGACGGCATCCTCGTCCCCGGCGGCTTCGGCAAGCGCGGCATCGAGGGCATGCTCAATGCGATCCGCTACGCCCGCGAGCAGAAAGTCCCCTACTTCGGCATCTGCCTCGGCATGCAGACCGCCTGCATCGAGTTCGCCCGCAACGTCTGCGGTCTAAAAGCAGCCAACTCCAGCGAGTTCGACCCCGCCGCCGAGCACCGCATCATCTACAAGCTCCGCGAACTTCTCGGCGTGGAAGAAATGGGCGGCACCATGCGACTCGGCGCCTGGGACTGCGTTCTCACCCCCGGCTCACTCGCCGAGCGCGCCTACGGGAAAATCGAAATCTCCGAGCGCCACCGCCACCGCTACGAGTTCAACCGCGAGTACGAAGCCCTGCTGACCGGCGGCGGTCTCCAGCTCACCGGAACCACTCCCGACTCCACCTACGTGGAAATCGTCGAACTCCCCGATCACCCCTTCTTCCTCGGCTGCCAGTTCCACCCCGAATTCAAGTCCAAACCCCTGGAGCCCCACCCCATCTTCCGCGACTTCGTGGCCGCCAGCTACAAAAACCGCCAATCTCAGGGCGTAGCCACCACCGAAGTCCTGACCACGACCGTCCAGTGACTTCCACCTGTGGCTCTTGCTGCCGCCCTCACCACATCTCGGGTGCCCCAGGTCTGGATACTCAGACCTGGGAGTGACACATCCTCCGTCCGCAATCACCAAGACCCCCATCGGACGCAGCTCAATTCCCATGCCCCTAAAGTCTTTCCGCTGCATTGCCGATCATTCAACCCAGAACGCGCACACTACTTGTAGAAGGAGATTTTCCATGCCCCACGTGGAACACCCTCCCCTGCAAAGGTGGCGAAAATGCGCGCTTTCGCCGCACATTACGTCGCGTAAAAGCACAGATTCCAGGCATGTCAGAAAATGAAAAACGTCATGTTTAAACCTGCATCGGCCTTAAAATAAACAAGTTACCACGCGAAAACGCCGGGAAAATAAAAACACACACACTTCGTTCTCTTTTGTTTCGCTTGTGGTATAGAAGTACAATTAAATCAATAAGATAAATTTTTAGATCCGCTTGTAAAACGGCCCAAAAGGCACTTATGGGGTTTCCCGCCCACCCACCCCACTTGGGCAGCCTCCACTCCCCGGAACGTTCCCCCCGCATACCACTTAAGGGGTAATCAATAAAGTCAAACCAAGCGTAACGTTACGTCAAGCAAGCAAGTTTTTCACTCCGGAGGAACCCGTGTCATTGCTTAATTTTGCTCTTCCTACCCCTGAAAAATCCGGCTTTCGAAGCTGGTTCCACCTCGCCTCCCACCAATCACACGCCGATCCCGCTCAAGAACTCGCAGACGACAATCAGAACACAATCCACGTCCTGCAGCAGGTCAAGAAAGACCCGACTGCTGTCCTGCCCCAAAGGGAAGGTTCGGTCATCGCCGGCGCACTTCTCTCCGCTGCAGATTACGAAGCATGGCTCCAGCACCTGAAGAGCCGCAAGGTCACCGACCTCCGCCGTGGCTTGACGCTTACAGAAGAATACGAGCAGTGGATGCGCAAGCGCGCCAAAGCCCGCGCCTGACCTCCGACTACCGCCCATCCATCAGCGTTACGCGACATGCCTGCGGGTCCTCCACCCGCAGGCGGTAAAATCACCCAGTGAGCAATGTTTTTGAAATTGGCCCCGTCCAGGTCGGCGCTGGAAAACTCTTCCTCATCGCCGGCCCCTGCGTCATCGAGTCGGAAACACATGTGCGCACCATGGCAGACGCCATCCAACGCATTGCCTCCGACCTTGGTATCCCATACATCTTCAAGGCCAGCTACGACAAGGCCAACCGCACCTCCGTCAAAAGCTTTCGCGGACCCGGCATCGTCGAGGGTGCGCGCATCCTCCGGGCCCTTGCCGAATCCACGGGCCTCCCCGTGCTGACAGACGTCCATGAAGCGGGCGACTGCGAGATCGTCGCGGAAGCCGTCGATGTCCTCCAGATTCCTGCCTTCCTCTGTCGTCAGACGGATCTGCTCGTGGCCGCAGGCAAGACCGGCCGCGCGATAAACATCAAGAAAGGCCAGTTTGTCTCCCCCTGGGATATGCAATACCCAGTCGAGAAGACCCGCTCCACGGGCAATGAACGCGTCTTTCTTACCGAGCGTGGATCCAGCTTTGGCTACAACAATCTCGTCGTAGACTTCCGCTCCCTGCCCACCATGCGGCAGTTCGGGCCCGTAGTTTTCGATGGCACCCATTCCGTGCAGCAACCGTCGGCTGCCGGCGGCGTCAGTGGTGGTCAACCGGAATTCATTCCACTGCTCGCCCGCGCCGCCGTTGCCGCCGGCGTCGATGGCATTTTCCTTGAAGTCCACGATGACCCCGCCAACGCAAAATCAGACGGCGCAAACGCCCTCGATCTCAAGCGCCTCAAACCCCTCCTGGAATCCCTGCTGGCCATCCATTCCGCAACTCACTCCAACTGATTCGAAAACTCCAAACAAACACATCCGAGCCACCCGGCTCGGATGTCTCGCGTATGACCCCGCAAAGAGCAGCGCGCCCCATGAACGCCAGATGAAATTCTGCCGTCTGCTCCACTGCGGGCTCTTCTTTTCCATCAATTCATCCCACCTTCATAACCGCATGCTTACCTTTGTTTTCTTATAGATATCAACACAAGTTCAAACGCGGTTTCCAACTTGCGTCTGGACTTGCCGTTAAATCGTCCATCGCCACTGCACTTTTTACTGGCATTCTCATGGCTGTTGCGGCGACACTAGGAAACCATCCCGGCAGTCATCCCGAAAATTAAAACGTTCTAACCTCAGGAGGTCACATGCTGCATCCGTCCAAACGCACCCCTCGCCAACAAAGTATGGTGAGCTGTTGCTTTGCTCTTGCGCTTTTGTTGGTACTGGCCCTGGCCGGCCCGGCGAGTTCGGCTCAGTCTACACAGGGTGCAATTGTCGGCACAGTGAAGGACGCAAAGGGAGCATTCATCCCCGGAGCAGATATTCTGCTTACCAACATCGACGAAGGTGTCGTTCGCACAACGAAAAGCAATGGAGCTGGAGATTACCAGTTCCTCAATGCCAAGGCGGGCCACTATACCGTGAGTGTGACAGCGGCTGGGTTCGAAAAGTGGTCGGTTACCGGAGTTGAGCTCACGGCGCGACAGGAACTTCGCCTCGATGCTTCCCTTGCAATTGGCACCATCCAGCAGGAAGTGGTCGTGAGCGGCGAAGGTGTAAGTTCGATTGAAACGGAATCGAATTCGATCAGCGCCGTCTACTCCAAGCAGGATGCCGAAAACCTTCCCATCAACAGTCGCGCGGGTTCCAGCGGTACCAGCGCTCTTTCGATCATCGGTACGCTTCCAGGAGTCCAGACAGAAAATGGCGCCTTCTCGCTGCAGGGCGCGCTTCCGTTCCAAACGGAAGTCTCAGTCGACGGAATCACGATTCAGTCCGCCACTGGCAACAGCCCGATCGCTGATGCCTTCCCCTCTACAGAAGCCATCAGCGAGGTCCGTTCCGACGGTGTCGGCAACAACGCCGAATTTGGCCAGCCAGGTGAAGTCACCGTCATCACAAAAGGCGGAGCCAACAAGTTCCATGGTTCGGCGTTCTGGTATCACCAGAACGCGGCGTTCGACGCCATCCCATTTGGCGCCAGTTCCAAACCGCATAAGGTCGGGAACACCTTTGGGGGCGAGTTCAGCGGACCTGTCGAGATTCCCCACATCTACAACGGGCACGACAAGACCTTCTTCTTTGGCGATTACGAAGGATTCCGCTTCCCTGAGACCTCGCCTGACCAGGAAGTCGTTCCGACGGCTGCGATGAAGACTGGCGACTTCAGCAAGTATTACGTGACCGACGGTGGTGGCAACATCGTTCCCTTTGGTTCGCTCACCAACCCCTACACTGGCGGCAGCTACGGCACATCTATCCCTTCCGGTTCCATCAACTCCATTGCGTCTGCGATGCTCAAGCAGTTTTACCCCGACCCGAACCACGGTGATACTTCCACCTATATCGACGGTCAGGGTTACAACTATGTTGTCAACAAGGACGTGAGCAAGCACAGCGATCAGTTTGACGTGCGAGGTGACCAGTACTTTGGCGCCAATCAGAAGGTTCTGCTCTGGGCGCGCTTTACCTATAAGAACTACCCAGCCAACAGCACGGAACCTCTCCTTGTGCCTTCGGCGCAGAACACCAACAGCAACAAGGTACTGAGCACCAACCTGACCTGGACCATTCGTCCCAACCTCACCAATGAAGCACACTTTGGGTTTACGCTGAATGCCAACGGCCAGACCAACAGCTTCAACGGCAAGGCATTCACCCAGGGCCTCGGCCTCGTCGGGTTGCAGAATCTCTTCTACAACGGAATTCCCGAAGTAGACTTCAACAATCTCCAGGGCCTTACGGCCGACCGTCTCTCGTCGGTGTCAAACTCGAATACCTATGTTTATCAGGATGCGGTGACCTGGGCCTTCAAGAACCACAACCTCAAGGCTGGCGTAGACATCCGCACCCTTGAGGCGTTGACGCCCCTGGGATTCAACGGCTCTGACAACTACGGCACCTTCCAATTCAACACGAGCGGCAGCACCGGCCTTTATACGGGCGTTGACTTCGGCGACTTCCTGCTCGGAATCCCCAACAACACCTTCTATGACGTTGTTGCTCAGGATAACGATGGCAAGAGCGCGCACTATCACGCCTTCATTCAGGATCAGTGGAAGGCCACTCCCAACCTGACGCTGACCTATGGTCTGCGTTATGAACTTCACCCCGGTTACAACGATCCCCACGGCGATATCGGCAACTTCGATCCGAGCGTGGCGCTGAGCGGCCGGTCCATCTATCCGGACGGCAAGAACGGCCTGCTCGCTCAAGCATTTTTGGCAAGCGCAAATGCCTGCGATGCTGACGGGGTAACCAACAATAACTCCTCGATCGTGAACGGTGCGCCTTGCATGCCCGTTGAGGGCAACAGCGCGGCCGGGTTCCCATCGGGACTGAAAAAGTACCCACACCTGCGCTTCATGCCTCGCCTTGGTTTTGCCTATCGCCCATTTGGCAATGACAAGACCTCTATCCGCGGCGGTTATGGGCTCTATAACATCACTGTGCTCGGTTCCAGCTTCTATTCACTTACCGGCACATTGCAGGCGGCTACCACCCAATACACCAACACCTACAATCCCGAGAGCCACGCCATTGGCTATCAGTGGCCCGTCATTTACTCTGGCGCAGGAAACTCCGGTTGCACGACCTGCTACGGCCAGGACTACTTCGGAACCGCCAACAGCACGAACTGGAAAGATCCCTACACCGAGCAGTGGTCTTTCAGCGTCGATCATGATTTTGGCAATGGCTATTCCGTCCGCGCCTCCTACGTTGGTTCTGAAACCCACGACCTTGTCTGGGCGCCGGATGAAAACACACTGCCGTTCTCCTCTACCCGCTCGGCGAACAATGCTCCTTTAAGCGACCGTCTTTTCCCGAATTGGGGTCGCATCAACACCCGCGCAACGGGTGCCAACGAGAGCTACAACTCCATGCAGCTTGAACTGAAGCACCGCTTCCAGGCTGGTCTCGAATTCGACAGTTCCTGGACCTGGGCCAAGGCACTTGCTGACAACGAAGGGCCCGGCAACAATGGCAGTTTCGCCGGTGAAAACGGCGGTTCGCGTTCGACCTCTATCCTGGACCGGCACGCTGACTTCGGAAACGTGGAAGGCACCCGCCGTCACCTGTGGAACACCACCGCAATCTATGATCTTCCGTTGGGTAGGGGCAAACTGCTCGGCAAGGATATGCCCCAGATTGCAGACTCGATCATCGGGGGATGGCGGCTCAGCGGCATCCTCCTTGTGCAGACCGGCTCCTATCTCTCGCCCTATTTCCCCTCGGGTCAGGGCGATCCTTCCGGCACGGGCTCTGGACTCACCGGCACCGCTTCCGGATTTGACGGAGGTCACCGCAATCAGAACCCGGATCGCGTCTTCTCCGTCAACCCCAAGCCGACTCATCAAAGCCGCGCACAATGGATCAACCCCGCTGCTTATACTTGTCCCGGAAATCCGGCCTGGGTTCCCGGTACAGCCTGCACCACAGGTAGCGGCTCCGGTCCTGTTCCACTCCCGATTGGTCGCTTCGGCGACGCCGGAGTGGGCAATGCCGAGGGTCCTGGCACCTTCAACCTCAACGCTGGCCTCTCGAAGAGCTTCAAGCTCGTCAGTGGCGTCAGCCTCAAAGCTGAGGGTACCTTCACGGACGTTCTCAACCACACCATTCTCTCCGAGCCGGGGAACATGAACCTCAGTTCCGCTAGCTTCGGCCAAATCACCTCGGGTTCTGCCCGAACTGGTCAGGTATCGATGCGGCTTGAATTCTAGGACTTTTCGATACAATCCCCTGCAGCGCAGTGCCTTGTGAGGCTGCGCTGCTTCTTTTTTGCCTGATAGGATTTAGGGTATGTCCAAGGGAATCAATCGCTCCGTACTGCAGCAAGTTGCCACCGTTGCTGCTGCCGCCTTGTTTCTGGCTTCCAGCGCCGCTCTGTTGAACGGGCAGGAGATTTCCCCTCTGCGCAGCAAGGTGGATACTCTGCTGAAAGATATGGGAGGCGGGAAGCACTTAGGGCCCGTGGCAATTTCACCGGATGGAGCGTTGGTGGCATTTGTGCATGGTACGCCCGAAGGGATGCGCATTGATGTTGCGCCGTTTGGAAGTCTTGAAGCGGCCACGAGGGTCAGTGCGGCGACCAAAGACGATACACATTGCGGAGAGAGCTCCATAGCGTGGGCGCCCGATTCGCACCGTTTGGCATTCTTGAGCAGTTGTCTCAGCGGTGGCGAGAGCCGGGGCCAGGAAGATGTTTTCATCGCGGCAATTTCCGGGGGGGGTGACGCCGGGAAGCTCACGACGAAGATTTCGCAACTTACGGCCGCAAAAGGCGAGGTCGGTTATCCGGCCTGGGCTCCCGATGGGACCAAGCTGGCGTTTCTGTATGTTGCTGGCGCCACCCGCGCTGCCGGCGCTCTGGCTGCGATGAAGCCCTGGGCGGGAGTGATTGGGGAAGACGGCGTGGAAGTGCAGCGCATCGCCGAAGTCGCCGCAACCTCCGAAAAGGCCACGCCGCAGTTTGTGACACCTGACAGGCTGCACGTATACGAGTTTGACTGGCGTCGGGATTCCGGAGCGCTGGCATACGTGGCCGCCAATCCTCCAGGGGAGAACAACTGGTGGGTTGCCAAAATCTACTCGCAGGAACTCGGCGGGCAACCGAAAGCAGTCTATGCTCCAGCGGACGATCCGGGGCCGATGCACGGGTTGCAGATTGCCGTGCCGCGGTGGTCTCCGGATGGCCAGGTGATTGCCTTTATCGGTGGCCTGATGAGCGATCAGGGCTCTACTGGAGGCGATGTATGGGTTGTTTCAGCGAACGGCGGGGAACCTCGGGACCTGACTCCAAGCCGGCCCGCCAGTCCGGCCTGGATCGAATGGGCTGACGACGAGCATCTCTTCCTGAGCGAACAGTATGGCGGCAACAGTCAACTTGTGCGCATGCGCATCCAGGGTGATCGTACGGCAGCAGGGGTATCCACGAATTTTGCGTCGCCCGTCTTCACGCTGCCGGCCTCTGTCGGCGATGGGCGCATGAGCCACAGCTTGTCGTGTACACGCGACCATTCTATTTTTGTCTTTACGGCCAGCTCATTTGACCATCCGCCGGAGATTTTTGCGGCCAAGCCATCCGTGACCATGGCTCCAGGGCTCGAAGGACTTATCCAACTGACGCATCTCAACGAGGATGCCATTGGGCGGGACGGACCAGTGTGGGGCAAGACAATCTCGATGCACTGGAAGAACGAGGGTTTCAATGTGCAGGGTTGGTTGCATTTCCCGAAGGGTTTTGACCCGAGCAAGCCCGAGAGCGGCAAGAAGTATCCGATGATCGTGCTTGTGCATGGTGGACCTTCGGCTTCAACGCAGTCGCGCTGGGGCGGTGGGTACCTTAGCGGAACGACTTTCTCCGCGCTGGGATATTTTGTGCTGGAGCCAAACCCGCGGGGGAGTTACGGGCAGGGTGAGGCCTTTACCGCAGCGAATCGAAAGGACTTTGGGTACGGGGACTTGCGCGATATTCTGGCCGGCATGGACAGTGTGCTGGCCAAATACCCGGTGGACGCAAATCGAATCGGGCTCACTGGCTGGAGTTACGGCGGATTCATGACGATGTTCGGCGTGACGCAGACATCGCGGTTTCGCGCGGCTGTGGCTGGGGCTGGGATTGCGAACTGGCAGAGTTACTACGGCGAGAATTCGATCGACCAGTGGATGACACCTTTCTTTGGCGCCTCGGTGTACAAGGATCCGGCGGTTTATGCCAAGAGTTCGGCGATCCACTTCATTGATAAGGTCAAGACTCCGACCCTGGTTGTTGTGGGAGACCGCGATGGGGAGTGCCCGGCGCCTCAGTCCTTTGAGTTCTGGCATGCTCTGCGCGACGAGCAGGTTCCTACGCAACTGGTTGTGTATCCGAATGAAGGGCATGGCTTTGTCAGTGCGGAGCATCGCACCGACGTGCTGGTGCGATCGCTGGAGTGGTTTGCAAAATACATGCCTGAGGGGAAATAGCTGGTTACTTTGGATGTCGCCTCATCCAAAGTCCCCGATGGTTCTGGTAACGTAAGGGAAGCATCCCAACGGAATCAGAAGCATCGGGGCATCCTTTTTCCCGGTGAGAGTTGCTCAAAGAGCGCGCGTGCGAGAGTTGTGTCCGTACGGAAGAGAAGTCTGGGTTTGCCTCAAGGACCGGATGAGATACTTTTCCGTACTACTGCCATTGCTGCTGAGCGCCTCCTTGGCGGGAGCGCAGGCGGATTCATCGAATGGGACCAGGGTTTCAGCGCAATATGCCGCTCGGGTAGCTCAAGTACGAGCCACACAACCTGGGTGGGCGAGTCCACTGGCCTCGGAGAGTCTGCGACTGAATCAGGGAATTCGTTACGATGCCGTGCGTGAGAAGATGCCCACGGGTCAGCGTGCGTGGTATTTGGGCAGTCCAATGGTATTTGCCACGATTCCTTTTTCACGGGTCGAGACGGCAATTGTGGTGCCGGAGCGAGTTTGGAACAACCACCCTTCACTCAAGGACGGCGCGGGTGATATTGCATTTGCGGCTAAGTACCGGATACTGTCGGCCAATGAGCACGAAGGCAACTATGTGATGAGTGCCTGGGGGGTGGTAACTTTGCCCACGGGCAGCTATGGGAACGGTTCACCCAATGCTTCGTTTATTCCGGGATTGGGAGTTGGAAAGGGCTTCGGTGCCTTTGCCGGGCAGACGACACTGTCCGCTACGTTGCCGACGGGTGTGCGGGCGGTTGCACTCCTGGGAAGACCAATCGCGTGGAATTCCATGGTGGAGTACAGGTTCAGGCGGATTTTTGTGCCTGAGTTGGAAGACAACCTGACCTTGTTCAAAGATGGGTTGACGGATGGGTTGGTACAGAATTTTGTAACACCCGGATTGTGGATCAGTTCGCTGCCGCTGCATGGGCGGGGTTCCTCATCTCCGCGGGCCATCGCATTGGGCGCAGCGATGCAGGTGGCTACGAGCCGTCTTCCGACTTACAACCACGGGCTCATCCTTTCGGGGCGGATACTTTTCTGAGTTTCTGGCATTTCTGCCTGATTTCCCTGCGAATGTGGTACGGTGTTGATTTTTGTCGACACCGAGCCTTTCCCTGGCACAGAATACAAAAACACTTCGAAGTTCCCGTGGTCGGGCAAAGGTGTCTGTATTCAGAAAAAGGAGAGATTGTGATCTCAAATTTCGTGAAACGCATGCTCCCCCTTGTGGCCTCAGTTTTGGCCATTAGCAGCGTAGCCACAGCGCAGACGGTTCTTACGCATCATGTACGCAGCGTAGTGAGCCGCGGCGAGGCGACAACGGCCGGCAGATTGCCTGCCAACCATGTAATGACGTTGAATCTTGTGCTTCCCTTGCGCGACCCGGCAGGATTGAAGAGCTTCCTCGCGGATCTTTACAATCCGGCGAGTCCTGATTACCGGCAGTTTGTGACTCCGACGGAGTTTACTGCGCGATTTGGGCCGACGGCCGAGGATTACGAGAAGGTTGTGCGTTTTGCGACTTCAAGCGGCTTTGAAGTTGTGGGTGGGTCTCGGGATGGAATGGATGTCCAGATCAAGGGGCCTGTTTCAGCGGTTGAGACGGCGTTCCATGTGAATATGCGGGTATACAACCATCCGACGGAGGCACGCACTTTCTATAGTCCGGATCGTGAGCCTGTGATGGACCTCAACATTCCGTTGTGGCATGTTTCGGGTCTGGACAACTACTCGCTTCCGCACCCGCTGGTGGTGAAGAAGAGCGATTATGCGGCGGCGCATGGGATTGAACCGGATGCGGTTGTGAAGCACGCGACGACGGGTTCCGGGCCTTCGGCATCGTTTCTGGGAAGCGATATGCGTGCGGCGTATTACGGTACTGGTTCGTTGACAGGAGCCGGACAGAATCTTGGGTTGTGGGAGTATGAAGGCACGGATCTGGCGGATCTGACGACTTACTTCAAGAATGTGGGCCAGACGAACAATGTTCCGGTGACGCTGCTCTCAGTGGACGGAACAAAGACGAGCTGCACGGAAGCATCGGGCAGGTGCGACGACACGGAGCAGACGCTGGACATGACGCAGGCGATTGGGATGGCTCCAGGGCTGGCGAGTCTGGTGGTCTACGTTGGCTCGACGGACACGGCGATCATCAGCGCGATGACGACGCACAGTCCGCTGCCGACAACGATTGGCTGCTCGTGGGGATGGACACCTGCTGACGCGACGACGCTGGATCCATATTTCCAGAAGATGGCGGCGCAGGGTCAAAATTTCTTTGCGGCTTCCGGCGATAGTTCGACGTGGTCGAAGAGCAATGAGGCCTGGCCAGCGGACGATGCGAACGTGGTGAGTGTGGGCGGGACGGACCTGGTGACAGCGAGCGCTGCTGGACCGTGGTCGTCGGAGACGGCGTGGGTCGACTCTGGCGGCGGAATTTCGCCGGACAGCATTGCGATTCCGGCGTGGCAGCAGCTTTCCGGGGTGATTACGTCGACGAACAAGGGATCGACGACGCTGCGGAACGGGCCGGATGTGTCGGCTAACGCGAACTTCACGTTTTATGTTTGTGCGGACCAGACGACTTGCACGGCGAACAGTTACGGTGGAACGAGCTTTGCAGCGCCGATGTGGGCCGGGTACATTGCACTGGTGAATCAGCAACTTGTGGCAGATGGGAAGCCGACGATCGGGTTCCTGAATCCGACGATTTACGCGGAGAATGTGACCTCGGCGTACAGCGCGGACTTCCACGACATTACGAGCGGAACGTCAGGAAGCTACTCGGCTACGACTGGCTACGACCTGGTGACGGGTTGGGGCAGTCCAAACGCGGGGCTGCTGAATGCGCTGGTGGGGGCGGGTACGGTGTCGGGCTTCAGCCTGTCCGCTTCGCCGGCCTCGGTATCGGTTTCGGTTGGGTCGACGGGGACCTCGACGATTACCAGCTCGGTAACGGGCGGGTTTGCCTCGGCGGTTGCGTTGACGGCGTCGGGTTTGCCGACGGGGGTGACGGTGGGCTTCAGCCCGGCATCGCTTACGGGTGCGGGTAGCTCGACGCTGACGTTTACAGTGGCATCGACGACGGCAGCCGGCACCTACCCGGTGACGGTGACGGGAACATCCGGCAGTACGGTTGAGACGACGACGGTGACGCTGACGGTGACAACGGCACCGGCAGGGTTCGCGCTGAGTGCGTCGCCCGCGTCGCAGACGATCGCCCCGGGCAAGTCAGGGACGGTCACGATTACCTCCACGGTGACGGGCGGATTCAGCGGGTCAATCACCTTGTCGGCATCGGGTCAGGGATCGGGTGAGACTCTGACCTTCAGCCCGACCTCGATCACCGGGGGTGGTACCTCGACGTTGACCATCAAGGTGAGCAGCTCGGCTCGGAGGGGCACGCACACGATCACGATTACGGGCAAGAGCGGTACGACGAGCCACACGACGACGACGACGGTGACGATCAGCTAACGCCACCGACAGGCAGGAACGGCGAAGCCCGGACCGAAAGGTTCGGGCTTTTGCTTGCCCTGTGAGGGTTGACGGGTAACTGACTTCTAACATTCTGTCTAGGGCGGGTGATGAGGGACGGGTGCTTGATGATGTGCGTCTCCGAATGGTCTGGAGCAAGGGTTCTAATGGAATGAGTGGTTTAGAGGGAGTTGGCGGGAGGACCGCAAAAATGCCTTTTAGGCAGTTTTTCAATCCACTCTAAAACGTAGAGTGGTTGATTTCATTGGATGAAAGTGTCTAAAAGCGAAGAAAAAGAGAACTAAGTGTGATTTTGGGCGCGGCGCCCTTTTCTGGTATTGGCGAGGTAGTTAACAGAAGGCAGTGCTCGGGTTCGTTCTCCAGGTAAATCGAGAGGTCTGAATGGGTGTTCATGTATCTATTGTGCGGGTTCTGGGTTTAATTGGAAGCAAGTGTTTTGGGGTTAGTGGTTAGTGGATCGAGCTTTGCTCGATGGCGGTTTTGGGGGTGGAGGAGGGCGGGAGATTTGTGGTTATCCCCGGTCCCCAAGTGCGAGGGACCGGGGGCACCCGGCGGTTTTGGGTGATTTGGGATGGGGGATTGGTGGTTATCCCCGGTCCCCAAGTGCGAGGGACCGGGGGCACCCGGCACCCGGCTTGTCGAGTCTGAGCGATGGGGGATTTGTTATTGGGTGCGGTCGGCCAGGTAGAGGGCGAACTGGAGAAGTTGGAGTCGGCTCTGGGGGGGGAGGGCCTCGTCGGGGGCGTGGGTGATGGCTGGGCCCTGGGCGAGGGCCTGCTGGATGCGGTCGATGTCGAGACCGCCGGTGTTTGAGGAGCGGAAGCGGTCGAGCATTTCGCGGGCTTTGTCGAGTTGCCCGGTGAGGTAGTAGAAGACGCCGAGAGTGGAGTAGGAGCCGGCCCACTCGGGGAGGAGTTCGACGGCTCGCTCGAAGGAGGCGGAGGCCTGGGTGGTGTTGCCGGCGAGGGCATCTGTGAGTCCGAGTCCCCAGAGGATTTTGCCGGAGGCAGGGACGCGCTGCTGGCCTTTGAGGAGGGTTTGGCGGGCGGCGTCGAGGTCCTGGCCGCGGAGTTGCAACAAAGCGAGTGACAGGTAGTCCTGATCGTTGTCTGGGTTACGGGCGATGGCGCTGAGGAAGATTTCCTGGGCCTGGGCGACGTTGCCGAGGTGGACCTGGATGTCTCCGAGAAGGGAGAGCCATGCGTCGTCGCGGCCGGATTCGGAGACGAGGTTGGCGGCATCGAGCGCGGGGGTGTAGAGGCCTTTGCGGAAGAGTGCGTTGGCGAGGTCGAAGTTGACGCTGTCGGAGCTTGGGTTTATTGCGAGCGAGGCGTGGAAGTGCTGGATGGCGTCGTCGTAAAGACGATAGCGGGCAAGCAGGACGCCGGTGCCGGCAAGGGTGCGCGGGTCAGCGGCGCTGGCGGTGTCGAGGTCGGCGATGGTGGCGCGGGCTTCAGTGAGTTTGCCGGCCTGGAGGTAGGCCTCGGCGAGGGGATAGAGGACGTCGGGTTGTCCGGGGTGGGCGACGTTCTGCTGGACGAGTTGGTCGAGGTCGAGCTTGCTGCGGTCAGAGGCGGACATTTTGGAGCGTTTGTCCAGGTAGTCGAAGAGGTGCTCGTAGGGCTGGGAGGCCTTGATGGCGATTTTGGAGAGGTTCTGGAAGGTTGCGAGGTCGCGGTCGGAGGCCTCTTTCTGGTGGAGGGCGCGCTCGGCCATGGCTAGCTTGTAGTAGCCGGGGGTGGGGTTGTCACTGACCTGGACGAAGCGGCGGAGCAGGGAGGCGGCTTCGTCGAAGGAGTGAGCGTCCATGCGGAGGGTGGCGAGCTCGAGCAGGGCGTAGGGGAAGTTGGGGTCCTGGGCGAGGACTTTGCGGAAGATGGCCTCGGCGGTGGAGTTGTTGCCCTGCTTTTCGGCGAGGTAGCCGAGGTGGAAGAGGGAGAAGGTGTCGGCGGGGTCGAGTTTGAGGGCGGCTTCGAACTGGGCGCGTGCCTCGTCGAAGCGGCCTAGATCGGTGTATGCGACGCCTAGGAAGGAGTAGGCGCGGGGCGAGGGGGCTGACTGGATGAGCTGCAGGAAGGTGGCGACAGCTTTCTGGATTTTGTCGGCTTTGTAGTAGCTTTCGCCGAGGGCGGCGCGGATGTCAGCGCGGGCGGGGGCGAGGGCGACGGCTTGTTCGAGGAGTGGGAGGGCATCTTCAAAGAATTTTTGGTTGATGGAGACCTGGGCCATGAGGAAGAGGATGTCGGGGTTGTTGGGGTCAAGCTTGTTGGCGCGGAGGAGCAGGTCGGCGGCGTCGAGGGGGCGGTTTTTGGCGAGGTCGAGCTGGGCGAGGAGAGAGAGGGACTTGACGTCGTCGGGGCGAAGGGCGATGGCGTGGGCGAGGGCGGGTTCGGCCTTGGCGTCGTCGCCGGTGCGGAGCCATAGTTCACCGAGCGCGGCGAGGATCTCCGGGGTGTTGGGGGCGAGGACGTCGGCCTTTTGCAGTTCGATAAGAGCAAGCCTGGGCTGGGCGGAGGCGGCGAGGGTCATACCGAGTGAGAAGTGGAGCTGGACGCTGGAGGGGTTTTGGGAGGAGAGGAGGTTGGCGAGGCGGAGACCTTCCGCGGTGTGCCTGGCGGCGAGGTTGGCGCGGACGAGGTTGAGCTGCGCTTCCGGGGTGGCGGGGTGGACGCGGGCGAAGTAGGGGATGGCTGCTGCCGGCTGCGCGGTGGCGAGCTTGAGCAGGCCCATGGCGTAGTTGGCGTCGGGGTTGGCGGGCTGGGCGTGGAGTACGGCGAGGAACTCTTTTTCGGCGAGGGCGGGTTTTTGCTCGGCGAAGAATAGGTTACCGAGGTCGTTGCGGGTTTGCGAGGAGTTGGGGTTGAGGGCGAGGGCCTTGGCGAAATCGGCGTGGGCGGCGGGGAAGCTTTTCTGCTGGGTGTCGAGGATGCCGAGCAGGGTCCAAGCATCGACGCTGGCGGGGTGGGCGGTGAGTTCCGCCTGGATGCTGGCGCGGGCCTGGGCGAACTGGCTCTGCTGGAGGAAGGCCTGCGCGGCGGCGAGGTTGGGCGGCGGGGCTTGGGCAAGAGCCGGGTTGGATGCGAAGGCGGCAAGAAGGAAGAAGGAGAGTGGGCGGAGGGTCATTTGAGGGCCTCCAGGCCCTGCTGGGCGGCCTGGCTGTTGGGGTGGATGGAGAGCAGATCGTTGAGGACGGAGCGGGCGTGGCCGGGGTTGCCCTGGATGAGGTAGAGGCGGGCGAGGTTGAGGTATGCCTGGTCGTACTGGGGGGCGATGCGGATGCAGGCGAGGAACTGCTCTTCCGCCTGGGGGTATTGCTGCTGGCGGACGAAGAGGACGCCGAGGTTGGTGAGGGCTTCCGGGTAGTTGGGGCGGAGGGAGATGGCCTTGCGGAGCTCGGACTCGGCTTCCGCGGCCTGGTCCTGCTGGGCGTGGAGGAGTCCGAGGCTGTAATGGATTTCCGGGTCGTCGGGCTGGAGGGCAAGGGCGCGGTTGAGGGCTTGGGCGGCCTGGGGGAAGGCGGCCTGGCGGCGGTAGAGGTTTCCGAGGTTGAGCAGGGCGGTGGTGTAGTTGGGGCGAAGGCGGAGGGACTCGGTGAAGTCTTGGACGGCTTCGGTTGGCTGGCCCTGCTGGGCGGCAATCATGCCGAGGTTGTTGAAGGCTTCGGGGTAGTCGGGACGGAGCTGGATGGCGCGCTGGAGGTGGGTGCGGGCAGCGGCGAGGTCGTGTCGCTGGAGGCTGAGTGTGCCGAGGTTGTAGTATCCGTCGGCGTTGTCGGGCTTGGCGGCGACGACCTGCTGGAATGCGGCCTGGGCCTGGTCGAGATAGCCGTGCTGGAACATGGCGACGCCGTAGGTGAAGTCGTTGCGCTGGAAGGCGGGCTGTAGGAGCTGGCCGGGGAAGGGCAGGGCGAGCTTCATGCGGTCGGCGGTGGTGGCGGGAAGGCGGCGAAGGTCGTCGAGGAGGAGACGGGGGTCGAAGGCGCCCTGGTAGAGCTTGACGATGCGTCCCTGGGGGTCAAGGAGGAAGGAGGTGGGGATGCCGAGGTCGCGACGGCGATCGAAGAGATAACGATAGATGATGTTGTAGATGCCGGCGACATCGTCGGTTGCCTGGAGGGCGGGGTAGGTGAGGCGGAGCTGGGCGACGAGTTCGCGGGCGGCGGGCTGGGAGGGGGGCTGATCGAGATTGATGGCGAGGAATTGGACGGGTGCGAGGGCGGGGCGGGCCTGGTCGAGCTGGCGGAGCTGGTCGGCAGCGCCTAGGGACAGAGTTGCCCAGAAGTGGAGGAGGGTGCATTTGCCCTGGAACTGGCTTAGGGAGCGGGGAGTGGCGTTCTGGTCGGGGAGGGTGAAGTCGGGCGCCTGGAGGGGCTGGAGGAGCCAGGTGGCGACCTGAGTGGGGAGTGGCGGGGCGGGCGGCTGGGCTGGCGCGCTGGCCCAGGATTTGGGGCTGGGGGCAAAGGGGAGGGCGCTGACGGCGGATTCGCCTTCGACGAGGGAGATGCGGGTGTTGGGCTGGAGGTTGGGGAAGGTCTGGGTGAGTCCGCTGGGCCAGCGGACGGTGGCCTGGATGGGTGCGGTGGGGTTGGCGATGCCGAAGTGGAGGGTTTTGGAGTGCTGTGCGAGGAATCCGGAGCCGGCCTGGAGGTAGCGGGTCTGGCGGAGGGAGCCGATTTCGAGGGTGACGGATGCGCCGATGGCGTCGCGATTGGATTTGGTGCCGCGGAGGTTGAAGGTGATGGACTGGCCGATGCTTTCCATCTGGTTGTGGAGGATGCGGAGCTGAGGCGCGGTGCGGTTGCGGAGGATGACTTCGAGGCGGCCGTCGTGGTCGAGGTCGGCGAGGGCGAAAGAGCGGCCGTCTTCGAGGAAGTCCATGCCGACGACGCCGGAGACCTCGGAAAAGCTGCCGTCACGGTTGTTGGCGAAGAGGACGTTGCGCTCCCAAGCATTCCAGGAGTTGTCGGAGCGGATGAGCTCGTTGATGGCGTTCCAGCCGCGCTCGTAGGCGAGTGCGGAGCTGGCGTCTTCGGGGGAGTTGCCGACTACCTGGCGCCAGAAGAAGCTGGCGAGGTCGTTGCGGTCCTGGGCGGAGATGTATCCGTTGGAGACGTAGAGGTCGGGCCATCCGTCGTGGTCGAAGTCGAGGAAGTCTGAGGACCAGGACCAGCGGCCCATGTCGACGCCGGTCTGATGGCCGACGTTGCGGAAGGTTCCGTCGCCCTGATTGCGATAGAGGGCGTTGCCCATGGAGTGTCGGCGATAGAGGATGCGGATGTCTTCCGGGGCATCCTGGTGAAACTGGGGCTGTGAGGAGACGCGCTGGCCGGCAGCCTCCCACATGCTGGGGATGTAGATGTCCTGATGTCCGTCGTTGTCATAGTCGCACCAGGCGGCGGACATGCCTGCGCCGACGTCTTCAAGATGTGCGGCGGCGGAGACGACGGTGAATGTGCCGTTGCCGTTGTTGCGGTAGAGCTGGGATTTTCCGAAGTCGTTGACGACGCAGAGGTCGAGGTGACCGTTGCCGTTGGAGTCTCCCCATGCGGCGGAGAAGCTGTAGCGGTCGTTGTCGGCGTTGAGTCCGGCTTCGAGGGTGCGTTCGACGAAGTTGCCGTCGCCCTGGTTGTGGAGGAGGCAGTTTGGTGGGCCGTTGCGGGCGTCGTAGTAGGGGACGGGGTAGTGGTACTGGTCGAGGCCGAGGTAGTACATGTAGAGGCAGAAGTAGATGTCGAGGCGGCCGTCGCCGTCGTAGTCGGCCACGGCGGCGTGGGTGAAGGTGCCCTGAGGCGGGGCGGCGAAGTGGAAGGCGTCGGGCTTGAGCTGGAAAGTGCCGTTGCCCTGGTTGCGGTAGAGCATGGGGCCGGAGCCGGTGACGATGAGGAGATCCTGAAGGCCGCGGTTGTCGAAGTCGGCAAAGATGGCGCTGGCGGTGTTGTCGAGGATGCCAACGCCGGCGATTTCGGTGACATCGTCAAAGGAGCCGTCGCCGCGGTTGCGGTAGAGGCGGTTGGGGAGGCCGGCGGGCTGGCAGACGTAGAAGTCGTCGAAGCCGTCGTTATCGAAGTCGCCAACAGCTACGCCGTTGTTGCTGTAGAGGTCAATGCCGCAGGCGCCATCGATGACGGAGCGCCAGTGGTCGATGCCGTGGGCGAACTGCTGGGCGTGGGAGGCGGTTGCGCCGAGGGCGGGGAGGGTGACGTCCTGAAAGCCGGGGCCATGGCCGGTGGAGATGGTTTCGGAGCCGGCTTCCCAGCGCTGGATGAGCCAGTTGCCGGAGGCGGTGCGGGACCAATCGATGTGCCAGGCGCCGACGCGCTCTTCACGGATGCCGGCGGGGCGCTGGAAGACGAAATCGTAGCGTATATGGGTGCGGAGGGTGTCGGGAGTGTCGAGGGGACTGATGGCGAAGATTTCGCATTCGGCGGTTTCGATGCGGAGGAAGGGGCCGAGCCATTGGGTGAGGGCGTATAGGAGTTCGCTGGGGGTGGTGGAAGTGGGGGGGCCGTAGCTGCGGCGCAGTGCATCGATGCCGAAGCCGGTGCGGAGGGTGGTTTGGGAGGCGGGAGTGAGCGGGGAGGCGGAGAGAACGGGTGCGAGGATGGGAGCGATTGCGGAGGGATTTGCGGGTGAGGCGCAGAGGGCGGAGGTCCAGAGGGCGAGTTGGGCGGCGATTTCGGAGGCTTGCTTTTCGGTGATGTAGGAGTCAGAGCCAGGCGGGACGAGGCGAAGGATGTCGGCGAGTCGTGAGTCCTGGGGGTAATGAGGGCGGAGGCGGAGATCGGCATAGGTCCAGGGGGCGGAGTTATCCGGGGGAGTGGGAGGTAGTGGCAGGAAGGAAGCACCGAGGAAGGGAGCCGGACGCAGGGCGATGGGAGCTATCCCCAATCCTTTCAATATTTTTCTGCGGGAAAGGAGCGAATTTTTCGGTGATTTAGGGGTCATTTTGCGGGCGCCTTGCGCAGGTGACGGGAAGTGTTCGAAGGATAGCATCCAGAGGGGAAGCCACCCAAGGGTGGAGTTATGCAGGAGAGCTATGGGGATGAAGCAGGTGTTGGAAGTGAAGGAAACAAAGCGATCTCCAACTTTTGGTTGACAAGGGCTTGATGGTTGTACTAGTGTTTTGTTCGCACCATTGAAATCGTTTACATCTTGAGTCTAACGATTGGCGGCAGTAAAGCAAATCGTGGATATCGAGAAAAAGAGCGGTGAAACAGAAAGTGGAGGACAATTGCATGGGCCATGAACGCAACATCGCAAATCGGCTGAGAAGCTTCGGCTGCTTTGCTCTCATTTGTTTCTGCTTCCTTCTCCTGTCGGCGCATCAAGCGTTTGGACAGGCGGATGAAGGCGCAATCTCTGGAACGGTTCAGGATACGACGGGCGCGGTAGTAGCGGGCGCGCACGTTTCGCTTCTGAATACGGATCAGGGAATCACCCTGGAAGCCAACGCCAACGGAAACGGAGCATACACGTTTTCGCCGGTCAGAATTGGACACTACTCGATTACGGTCACAGCGAAGGGATTTGCGACAACGACACAGGAGAACATCACTGTGAACGTTGACCAGCACCTGCAAGTCAATGTGCAACTGAAGCCGGGCGCGGCGACTGAAACGGTCGAGGTAAGCACTGCTCCTCCGCTGATGCAGACCGATGAAGCCTCGGTTGGTCAGGTTATCACGGAACAGAGCGTCAATGGTCTTCCTCTGAATGGCCGCAACTTCACCTTCCTGGCGCAGCTTGGCGCCGGCACGCAGACACCCCAGGCCGATACGCGCGGCAACGCAGCCTCGGGCGCCTTCTCGGCAAACGGACTTCGTCCTTCGCAGAACAACTATCTGCTGGACGGCATTGACAACAACTCGAACGCCGTGGACTTTTTGAATGGCACGAACTTCATCGTGTTGCCTCCAGTGGACGCGATTGAAGAGTTCAAGGTACAGACCGCGGACTTTTCGGCAGAACTGGGCCGGTCAGCCGGTGCGGTTCTGAACGCATCGATCAAGTCGGGTACGAACAGCTTCCACGGGGCAGTGTGGGAGTTCTTCCGGAACGACAAGCTGGATGCGGCGAACTGGTTTGAGAACAACGGTGGGACGCCTCGCGCGGAACTGCGGTTGAACCAGTTTGGCGCTTCCGGTGGTGGTCCAATCCTGAAGAACAAGATCTTCTTCTTCGGCGACTACGAAGGCCTGCGTCGTGTGTTTGGAACGACCCAGTCGGGCGCGGTACCGACCGCTGCAGAAGTCAGCAGTGGATTCACCGACCTGAGCGATATGGTTCAGTCGGGTACGCAGACGGATCTTCTCGGTCGGACATTCAAACTGGGAACAGTGATGGATCCCGCAACGACTCGGTTTGTTGCAAACGGCACGGTGGATTCAGTTTCCGGGCTGGCGAACAACAGCGGAACGGACGGCTATGCTCGCGATCCGATCGGGTGCTCACCGGGGTTCAATCCGGCGACAGGAACCTGCAATTACAATCAGATTCCAGTAGACCGAATCGATCCGGTTGCGCTGAAGCTGATGAGCCTGTATCCGGGGGCGCAGAAGGCGACGCTGAGCAACAACTTCACGGTGAGCCCGAACCTGTTCGAGCACCGGAATGCGTTCGATGTTCGTGGTGACGTGAACCCGACGCAGAAGGACCAGGCGTTTGTCCGCGTGAGCTACGTGGACGATCCGCAGTACATTCCGGGCATCTTCGGCGGAATCGCTGACGGTGGCGGCTTCCAGCAGGGCTTGCAGACTGCGTTGTCGACGCAGACGGCAGGCGCGTGGACGCATGTGTTTACGCCTGAGACGATCAACGTGGGACGCGTAGGTTTCAATCACCTGCACACGACGCGTTATGGTCCGGACGGCGGTGTCTCCGGAATTCCGGCACAGTACGGGATTCAGGGCATTCCGCAGTTTGCGGAAAACGGTGGACTGCCTTCCATGGGTATTGGCGGTCTTCAGACGCTGGGATCCAACGCCTTCCTTCCTTCGGATGAAATCAGCCAGACGCTTCAGATCACGGATGACTTTACGAAGATCTGGGGCAAACACAGCTTCAAGACTGGTATTGAATACCAGCACGTGAAGTTCTCCACGTTGCAGCCGGGCTACTCGCGCGGCAACTTTGACTACAACGGCACTTACACCGACGTTCCGCAGCTTGCGAACGGAGGCGGGGGCAACAACGGCAACACGGGCCGCGCACAGTTCCTGATTTCTCCGATGGCTTCGCCGTACTCCGGTGAAGGCGGAACGGGTCTGGATTTCTCGGGCGGTTCCGATAGCATCAATGCCTCGAACATTAACAAGACCTACGATGCGAAGAACTACTTTGCCGCGTACGTACAGGACGACTGGAAGGTTAGCCCGAAGCTGACCCTGAACCTTGGTCTGCGTTGGGATTATTTTGGTCCCATCCAGGAGACCAATGGTGGCCAGGCGAACTTTGTACAGAGCGGTGGCGGGTTCAGCGGACCGACGTTCCTCATCCCGGCCAGTGGCAAGGATGTGCGGACACTGTCGACGAGCTTTACGACCCTGGCGGCGCAGGATGGCATCACGATCCTGAGCACGGACAAGTATGGCAAGGGCCTGTTGCAAGTGCAGAAGACGAACTTTGCACCTCGCGTTGGCTTTGCCTACCAGGCGAACAACAAGCTGGTGGTTCGCGGTGGCTTTGGTATGTTCTACAACGCCTTTGAGAACCAGGGTTATGGCCCGAACATCGGTGAGAACTATCCGTTCGTGTTCAACTTCAGCTTCAGCCCACAGGTTGGAGCCGGAGCCCACAACGGTCAGCAGGGTGTTTCGCCGATCAGCTACAACACCCCGTGGGCTGGTTGCTCGACGGCTGGTCCTGGTGGAACGGCGACGATCGCTGCCGGTCTTTCCTGCGTTGCCTTCACGCCTACCGCGGTGGATGCACAAGGACTTGGCCTGCAGGGACTGCAGTTCAACTACGTAACTCCGCGCACCTACAGTGCCAACCTGACGACGCAGTATTCGCTGACGCGAACGCTGTCGATTCAGGCGGGCTACGTCTTCACGCACGGTGAGGACTTGCAGGCAGGCATCGGGAACAACTCGGTCAGCCAGATTCTGGCTTCCGGCACTTCCACCAGCAACTATGTTCCTTTCCCGGACTTCAGCCATGGTGGCAGCTATCAGCAGACAGTGGGATCCTCGACCTACAACGGTTTGCAGACCAAGCTGGAGCAGCAGTTCAACAATGGGTTGACGTACCTGTTGGCCTATACCTGGTCGAAGACGTATTCGGACGCAGGCGACTTGTTGAACGGCGGTTCGGTAAGCGGCTATCGCGCACCCTGGGTCCCCGGACTCGGAGTGAACTTTGACCGCGGGCTTGCTGACTTCAACATCGTGAACGTGTTCCACTTCTCGGGCGGCTATGAACTGCCGTTCGGCAAGGGCAAGAAGTTCCTGAACACTTCCAACAAGGTAGAGAATGCCGTGTTGGGCGGTTGGGCAGTGAACTGGATTGCCGCGATGCAGGGCGGACAGCCGATCACCCTGGGTTGCAATGGTGGTGGTGGTGCGGCTGGTTTGGGCTGCAACGCACTGCGTGTTCCGGGCCAGAGCGCGAAGCTGGGGATCACGAAGGACACAAACAACCTGCCTCGCTGGTTTGGCAATGCTGCGGCATTTACCAACCCGGCTACGTGCACCAGCAACTCTGGATGCACCTCGGCTGTGCTCGGTGGTGGCCCTGCCACAACCATTGGCCCTGGGCTGCATAACCTGGACTTCTCTGCATTCAAGGGATTCCAGCTGAGTGATCGCTTCAGCATGCAGTTCCGCATGGAAGTGTTCAACATCGTCAACCATCCCAACTTCAATGCTCCCGGTTTCGGCGGCAATGGCGTTGTTTCCATCAGCGGATCCACCAACTTCACGACGGGCAACTTTGGCGAAATCGGTTCTACGCGTACCGATCCTCGCGAAGCGCAGTTTGCTCTGAAGTTGTACTACTAAGGTAAGATGAAGAGACCCCGGGAAGGCGCGCAGAACGGGCGCCTTCCCGGGGTTGTTCTTTTTTGTGAGGAAAGATTGCTCACCGAGCGGCGAGGGAGGTTGAAGACGTGAGCAAGTGGGTAGTGGCTTTTTGCGTTGGGGCAATGACGATGGTTGCGGGAGCGCAGCGAACGGTGGACCCGGTGCTGGAAAAGCAGTTTGAGGCCGCAGTTGCGGCCTATGATACGGGCCGGTTTCAGGCTGCGGCGACGATGCTGGAAAAGCTGCTGCCGAAGACTCCGCAGAGTTTCGAAGTGCATGAGTTGCTGGGCTTGACGTATGCATCGCTCTCGCTGGACGACAAGGCGATTGAGCAGTTGCAGGCGGCGGTACGATTGAAGCCGGGGTCGGCGGAGGCGCACACGAATCTGGCGACAAGTATGATCCATGCGGGCAGGAAGGAACTGGCCGGGGCGGAGTTCGAGAGGGCTGTGGCGTTGGAGCCGAAGGATTACACGGCGAACCACGATCTGGGAGAGTTTTATATTCAGGCAGGGAAGATAGCGGAAGCGTTGCCGTATCTGGAGCGTGCGCAGGAAACGCAGCCGAATTACGACAATGGATATGACCTGGCGGAGGCGGAGTATCTGACCAATCATCTGGCGGAAGCGCGACGCGTAATTGGTGCTGTGATGCCGATGCGTGAGACCGGCGAACTGCATAATCTGCTGGCACAGGTGGACGAAAAAGATGGACGGTATGTGGCGGCGGAGAATGAGTTTGAGAAGGCTGCGCATTTGGATCCGAGCGAGGACAACTTGTTCGACTGGGGCAGCGAGCTGATGCTGCATCGCACGAACGAGCCGGCGACGGAAGTGTATTTGAAGGCGAGCCAGATGTATCCGAAGTCAGCACGCGTGCTGATTGGTTTAGGCATGGCTTACTACGGACGCGGGTTGTATGAGGACGCGGTGAAGGCGTTGCTTGCCGCGGTGGACATCGGAGGGAACGACCCGCGGTGTTTTCTGTTTTTGTCGAAAGCCTATGACAGTTCTCCGACGCAGGCAGCGGCGGTGATTGAGAGATTCAAGCGCTATGCAGCAGCCGAGCCTGGGAATGCGCTGGCGCAATACTACTATGCGATGAGTTTGTGGAAGGGCAAGCGTACGGAAGACACTGCTGTGGACTTAAGCGAGGTGGAAGCGCTGCTGGCGAAGGCGATTGCGCTGGATGGAAATCTTGCAGAGCCACATATGCAACTTGGCAGTTTGTATGCGGATCAGCATGCTTATGCGAAGTCGATTCCGGAGTTTGAGCGGGCGCTGGCGTTGAATGGGAACTTGCCGGACGCGCATTATCGTCTGGGCACGGATTATGTGCGCACGGGACGGAAGGATGATGCGCAGAAGGAGTTTGCGATCTACCAGAAGCAGCGCGCGGATCACCTGGCGGAAGTGGACAAGGAGCGAGCGGCAGTGCAGCAGTTTGTGTACGATGCGAAGAAGCCTGCAGCCGCGAAGCCATAACGTGACGGAGTGGAAGAAATGTTTGGGACGGTTCGTCGCGCGCGCGTGATGGACGCGATTGATTGCCGTTGTTTGAAGCGCCTATAATCGGCGCATGCAGGAAGCGCGGGCGCGCTGAGTTTCGCAAGGAGGCAGGGATGTGGGATAGGATTTGCCCCGGCGCGTATGGGACCGAAGTAGCTGGCACTGAGGATTTTCTGACGGATCCGGCGAAGCGAAACTTTTTGCGTGCGGCGGGCATGCTGATGGCTGGATCGCTGGGTTCGAGGGCGCTTGCCCAGGCGGCGTTGCAAGGGCCGAACACGGTGGACGAGAAGGTGATTCTCGTGGTGATGGGCGGCGTGCGGCGCGATGAGACGTTTGGGCCTGAAGGGATTGCGAACATTCCGCATCTCGTGAATGATCTTGCGCCGCAGGGCGTGTTCTATGCTCATGCGCGGAATGAGGGAGTGACGGCGCACTTCAATGCGATATCGAGCATCTTGACGGGGAACTGGCAGCGGGTGGACGACTGGGGCAAGCTTGCGCCGACCTCGCCGACGATCTTTGAGCAATACCGCAAGAGCCACGGCGCATCCTCCACGGATACATGGGTGGTAGCGAGCAACAAGGCGCTGACGACGCAGATTGGCGCGAGTTCGGTGCGCGGGTATGGGCCAGACTATGGGGCCAATGTAGTGTTCCCCAAACAACTGATGCTGATGGCGGTGGTGGAGGCAATGCGCAACGGGCGTACCGCGAATATGGCGGACAGGGCGAGGGTTGAGAGCGAGTTGCAGAGTGCGCTTGAGGGGAGCAACTACGAGGGACTGGGTTGGAATGTTTTCGATGCGTCGAACGAGTTGGATCCGCGCGTGCGGGGCACGATCGAGAATGCGATTGGAAGCTTTGTGCACGGGGGCGGGCCGACGTCGGGCGATGAGCTGACGTTTTTCATGACCCGCGAGATCATGCGGAAGTTTACGCCGCGCCTGGTGGTTGTGGTGTTTTCGGATGTGGAAGCTGCGCACTTTGGTTCGTATTCGCTGCACACTTCCGGGATACGGACAGCGGACCGATTGACGCACCAGTTGTGGCAGGAAGTGGAAGCGAACGCAGCGTACAAGGGCAAGACGACGATGGTGGTTCTGCCGGAGTTTGGGCGCGATCCGGATGGGTCGAACACGAATGGATTTTTCAATCATCGTGCGAATCACGATTCGACGCGGGACACATGGATGCTGGCGTTGGGGTCAGCTGTGGACAAGCCGCAGACAGTGGAGCGAAAGATTCATCACGTGGATTTTACGCCAACAATTGCGCGGCTTCTGGGAGCGAAACCGCTGGAGATGCAGGGGTTGCCGCTTCCGGAGTTTCTCTCGTAAGCGGGAAGATGCGGGCAGTGCAACAAGAGCAGGTGGGATGAGACAGAGATGACAACGGAGACAAAATACGGAGTGAAGCTGGATGAAGCGCTTGGCCAGGGATTGCTGAAGCGCTTGCCGATTACGTTTCTGCCGTTTGTGAATCAACAACTGGCGCAGTGGTCGACGTTGTTTCCGAATGAGCAGCGGGCGACGGAGCGTCTGCTGTTGTATGTTGCGGATTTGAGCGATGAGCAGGCGCGCGAAGTGTTTGCCGGCGTGGTCGCGCTGGAAGAGAAGATGGGCGTTCGGACGTGGGATTTTTCGACGACGGAGCAGACGATTTTGAATGCATCTCTGCTGGCGCGATCGCCGTACTTTCAGCAGTGGCGGCAGGCCGTACAGCAAGTGTTTGATGCCGCGGATGCGCATGCGGGTGCATCCGCGGAACGGGGAGGGAATCGCCTGGTGGTGATGTCATTTCCGCAGCAGCTGCCTGTGGAGTCGGCGCGCGCGTGGCGTCGATGGAACAACGCGGGGCGCATCGTAGCGCTGGAGCCGGGTGGGGATGCGCATGCAGTGGGCGTGATGGAGCAACTGCTGCGCGGAGCCGACGGAGCGCCGGGGCTGTTGGCGACGGTGAGTGGGCGAGTGGGAGCGGTGAAGGCGGATGCCTGGGTGATGGATGCGGGGCGAAGCCTGGTGGATGTGCTGGTGGATGTGCCGTCGAGCGATGGCGGGCGTGGGGCGATTCTGTTGAGCAACGGGCGACTGGATATGTGCCGGGAGAAGTTTTCTCACGAGATGAACACGATGCGCAAGGATATTGCGGATGCCGACGCGGTATACGACCAATTGCGCAAGGTGAATGTGGAGGGGTGGTGCCCGTCGGAGGTGGTGGAGGATAAGGTGGTGCGGGAGTTTGTGCGGTCGCTTTATCTGAGTGGGAATGGCGCATTGATTTACGGAAATTCGTTTGTGCAGTGGGCTTCTTCAGAGGGATTGCGACGAGCGAGGCCGAGGTTGCTGGCGGCGGAGTTTGGCGCGCGAGCCAAGCCGAAGCCGTTTACTGGCGTGGCGGTGTTTGACGATCCGGACAAGGTGAATCCGCTGCCGTCGGTGGAGGACTTGCCGGGCAGTGCCGTGGACGCGGAGATGCTGGCGTTGTATGTGTGGCTGGCGGCGATGCGATACGACGAATATGCGCGAGGGACAGCGTGCGTGTGCGTTGCGGAGAACTTGCGTGAGGCCTATGTTGTGGGGCCGACGGAGTTTCCGTTGTTGCAAGCGGATGGCGCGGTGAGTATCACGAACATGCGGACGATGTTGACCGAGTGGATGGGTTGATGGGCTTGCGACTACCGCGATGGATGATGCACTGGTTGCCTGTGTTGTTTCTTGTTGCCGCGGCGTGGACAGCGAGTTGCCAGCAGGCAATGCCGGTGAATCCCAATCTTGCGGGCATGGTGCCGGGGCGCTTTGTGGATGTGACGGAGAAGTCGGGGGTGCATTTTCTGCACCAGGCTCCGCATACATCACGAAAATATCTGATTGAGACGATGGGTTCCGGTGTCGCGATGTTTGATTGCGACAATGACGGGCGCATGGATTTGTTTTTTGTAAACGGCGCGCCGTATCCGGATCCGACGCCGGCGGGAACTATTCCGAAGAAGACTGGACCGGAGTATTGGAATCGACTGTTTCATCAGAAGGCGGATGGAACGTTTGAGGATGTTACGGAGAAGTCGGGGCTGAAGGGCGTTGGCTATGGCATGGGCGTGGCGGTGGGCGACTATGACAACGATGGGAAGGAAGACCTGTATGTGACTGAGTACGGGGGGCAATCATCTGTACCATAACAACGGGGATTGCACGTTTACCGATGTGACGCAGCAGGCCGGTGTGGGCGGCAGTGGATGGTCGAGTTCCGCGACGTGGGTGGACCTGGATAACGACGGGAAGCTGGACCTGGTGGTGGACCGGTATGTGCAGTGGGATTGGGATGACAAGTGGTGTGGGGAGCATCGCGAGGGCTATCGCGGGTACTGTCATCCGGATGTGTTTCAACCGATCACGATGCTGGTGTATCACAACGATGGGAATGGGCATTTTACGGAAGTGGCGCACAAGCTGAATCTGGACAAGCCGGCCAAGGCGCTGGGGATTGCGATCGGCGACTATGACCAGGATGGCCGCGTGGATATGTTTGTTGCGAACGATTCGATGCAGGAGTTTCTGCTTCATCAACTGAAGGATGGGACGTTTGAAGAGGTTGGCCTCGAGAGCGGCGTTGCAGTGAACGCGGAGGGGAAGACGTTTGCGGGAATGGGCGTGGACTTTGCCGATTACAACAACGATGGATGGCCGGACCTGGTGGTGACGGATCTGGCGAACGAGCGGTATGCGCTGTATCAGAACGCGGGCGATGGAACGTTCAACTATTCGAGTTTGTCGTCTGGATTGGGCGAGATGACGCGGTTGCACTCGGGGTGGAGTCTGCGGTTTATGGACTATGACAATGATGGATGGAAAGACCTGCTGATTGCGCAGGGGCATGACCTGGATACGATTGAAACCAGCGCGCCGCTCTTGCACTATAAAGAGCCGATGATGCTGGCGCGGAATACGGGGAAGAAGTTTGTGGACATATCGAGCATATCGTCGGAGATATTCCACGATGCATGGGTTGGGCGTGGGATGGCGATTGGGGACCTGGATAACGATGGGCGGATTGATGCGGTGGTTTCGACCAACGGAGGCACGCCGCATATCCTGATGAACCGGACGGAGACCTGGAACCACTGGATTACGCTGAAGCTGATTGGGCACCGGAGCAATCGCGATGGGATTGGCGCGCAGGTGAAGATTGTGACGTCGAGCGGGCCGCAGTGGTCGATGGTGACGACGTCGAGCGGGTATCTTTCAGCGAGCGATGCGCGGGTGCATTTTGGACTTGGCGCGGATCGCGTGGTGAGTCGCGTGGAGATTCGGTGGCCGAGTGGAGTGCAGCAGGTGCTGACGAATGTGGATGGCGACAAGCAGGTTGTGATTGATGAGCCGAAGGAATCGAACAGCGCAGAAAAGGTGGCGTTGCCGGGTGCGGTAAAGCCGTAAGTGAGACGAGTGATGGATCGAATGAGAACGATGCGGGTTGTATGGGCACGATGCCTGGCGGTCGTGTTGCTGCTGAGCGGGTGTGCCGTTCCGGGTGTGACGCAAGGTGTTGGACAGGGCAGGATAGAGGGAAGCGTGCGAGCCGCGGATGGCAAGGCTGAAGCGAATGCGCTGGTGCGGCTGGAGGCGGACGAGACACATGCGGTGGTGGATGCTCATGCGTCGGCGGATGGGGGATTTGTATTTGCGGCGTTGAGCGCAGGGACGTATGCGTTGAGCGCGGAGAAGGATGGCCGGCACACGAGCAGCGCGACAGTGGTTCGGTTGAAAGATGGGGAGACGTCGCGGGTGGTGCTGGTGATTTCGGGTGCGAGCGCGGCTGGGAAGATGGAGTTTGCGGACAAGCCTGATTTTACGGTAGCGGGCGTGACGGATTTTACGGCAGTGGGTGGGCATGGGTCGGATGCGACGTTGCGTACGAGCGAAGAGTTGACGCGCGCGACGGTGCAGTTGAAAAGCGCCGATCATGATGAGCCGGCCGCGACGATGACGAAGGAGACTGCGGAGAAAGCGCTGGCCGCGGTGCGCGCGCAGATGGCTAGCGGAGAGTCGGCGGGACTGCATCGGCGCGCGGCGGATTTGGAGGAGCGGCTGGGGAATTCGCTGGAGGCGGTGGCGGATTACGCGAAGGCTGCGCGCCTTGAGCCGACCGAGGAAAACACGTACGCGTGGGGATCGGAGTTGCTGCTGCATCGCGCGGTGTGGGAGGCGCAGAAGGTGTTTCAGGCAGGGGTGGATGCGTATCCGAATTCGGCGCGGCTGCATACGGCGCTGGGCACGGCGATGTTTGGCGGGGCGCGGTATGGAGATGCGGCAGAGCAGTTTTGTGTGGCTGCGGATCTGAATCCATCGGAGCAGGAGCCGTATCTTTTCATGGGGAAGATTCAGTTGGCGGCACCGGATCCGTTGCAGTGCATTGAGCCGCATCTGCGGTCGTTTGTGAGGGCTTCGCCGGCGAATGCGCAGGCGAATTATCTGTACGCGATGGTGCTGCTGAAGGGGCATGAGCTGGCGCCGGACGCGGCGGTGACGGAGCAGGCGCGTGGGTTGTTGACGAAGGCTGTGGCGCTGGATGGGCGGTGCGCGGAAGGGTATCTGGAGTTGGGGATTCTGGCGCAGGGGCGGCGGGATGTGGCGGGCGCGATTGATTTTTTCAGGAAGGCGATAGCGGCGAATCCGGAGTTGGGCGATGCGCACTACCGGTTGGGCGTGATGCTGGACCGGAGCGGGGAACATGCGCGTGCCAAAGAGGAATTTGATTTGCACGAGGCGATCAAGCGTAAGCAGGCTGAGGAGATCGAGCAGCAGCGCAGGGATGTGAAGCAGTTTCTGATTTCCGCTGCGCCGGTAAGCGTGGGGCCTGCTGCGCACTGAAAGCTCTTAGAGCAGAATCAGAATAGGTATGTCCGGTCAGGTTCAGCGAGGTGGGATTTTTCTTGATAAAAAATCTCGTCGTTCGATTTCGCCACTGGGTAGAGCAGTTCTGATCCTGCTTTAGGGGGTTGAGCAGGGGACGAATTTGGGGACCCCAAAAGTGCCTTTTTGACTACTTTACAAGCGAAACGGAAAAGTCAAGTTGTTGATTGCATTGGGCCTCCATACCAGAAAGCGAAATAAAAGAGAACGAAGTGTGATTTTGGGCGCTTTTGCTGTTTTCAGCGTCCGGACTCGAGCTTTGGGGTGGGGCTGATGGTGTCCGGTTGGGCAGGGTTTCGGTCATGTTTCCATTGTGCGCTTTTTGGGATTAATTGGAAGCAGGTTTGGGGGAGATTTTTCAGCGGAGTTAGGGGATCGAGCTGCGCTCGATTGGCGGTTTTTGGGTGGGGTGGAGGACGGGGGATTGGTTATTCCCCGGTCCCCAAAGGCGAGGGGGCACCCGCATCGTGGGAAGTATGTTTCAAGATGAAACGGTCACCGTCCTATGCGGGCTTTGGTTTGTAGGTGGCGATGATGCCGTCGCCTTCGCGAATGGTGAGAATCTGGTTGGCTTTGACGGCGGGGAAGCGCTCGACCTTTTGCGTGGTTGGCCACTTGACTTCGATCATGTCGATGGTGTCGGCGAGACCGAGGCCGAAGTGGAGGCGGAGGTCGCTTTGCGACATGACGCTGGTGCCGCTGTGTACTTCATCCATTTGAATATGCTTGCCGGTGATGACGCGGGCGCGGGCGCCGATGGCGGTGCGATTGCATTGGGTGCCGACGAGTTTGAGTTTGATCCAGTTCTGCTTGTTGCCGCCGTCGTTGCGCAGCAGGGATGGAAGGTCGTTGAGGTTGAGGACGAGCACATCCATGCTGCCGTTGTTGAGGTAATCGCCGAAGGCCGCGCCGCGACTGGAGAAACGCTCGCTGATGCCGGGGCCGAGCTGGGCGGAGACGTCCTGGAATTTTCCATTGCCGAGGTTTTTGTAGACGAGGCGTGGGTTCTTGAAGCTTTCGCCGAAGTTGTAGCGATCGACTTCGGGGTAGACGTGCCCGTTGAGCTGGACGAGGTCGGGCCATCCGTCGTTGTCGTAGTCGATGAATCCGCAACCCCAGGCGACGTAGCGATTGTTGATGCCGATGCCGGAGGGGAAGGAGACGTCGGAGTATGTTCCGTCGCCGTTGTTGTGGTAGAGGTTGCAGGTGTCGTCGACGAAGTTGGTTTTGAAGATATCGAACCAGCCATCGCAGTCGTAGTCGGCGACGGCGACGCCCATGCCTGCCTGCTCGTGTCCATTGTCGTTGTAGGCGCATCCGGCCATGATGGCGACGTCGGTGAATGTGCCGTCGTGGTTGTTCTGGAAGAGGATGCTGGGCTCGGAGTCGACGGCGATGTAGATGTCGGGCCATCCATCGTTGTCAAAGTCGTAGGAGACGGCGGTGATGGAGTAGCGCGGGCCGGGCTTGAGGATGCCGCTTTTTTCCGAGACGTCGGAGAATGTGCCGTCGCCGTTGTTGTGGAAGAGGAGATTGGTGTCGGCGGGGAGGCCTCGTGGGCCGCACATGATGGGGACGCCCTTCCACTGGCAGAAGTTGCTCATCTCGATGGTGGGTGGTTTGTCGGGGTCGAGCGTGATGTAGTTGCAGACGAAGAGGTCGAGGTGTCCGTCGCGGTCGTAGTCGAGGAAGGTGCATCCCGCGCCCCAGCGGCCTTGGTCGGAGTGGAGGCCGGCTTTGCGCGTGACGTCAGTGAATGTGCCGTTGCCGTTGTTGTGGAAGAGGATGTTGTGTCCCCAGAAACAGCAGAAGAGGTCGTCCCAACCGTCGTTGTCGTAGTCGCCGACGCAGATGCCGGTTTGCCAGCCGGTTCGGGCGAGGCCGGAGTGTTCGGTGACATCGGTGAACGTGCCGTTGCGATTGTTTTTGAAGAGATGGGATGTGGGCGCCTGGCCTTTTGGCCAGGTGGTATCGAGGCGATTGCCGTTGGTGAGGTAGATGTCGAGCCAGCCGTCGTTGTCGTAGTCGAAAAATGCGATGCCGCTGCCTTTGGTCTCGATGATGGAGGTTTTGTGATCGATGCCGCCCCAGACGTTTGGGAAAGTGAGTCCGGCCTGCTTGCCGACGTCAATGAACTGTACGCCGTGCGCATCGGGTGGGGTGACAGCGGCCTCGACGCGGCTGCTTCCGGTCCATTTCCAGAGTGGAGTGGCGAGCATTTCAGAGAGAGAGCTACCGAGAACGAAGAGCGAGGACCCGAGAAAGCGACGGCGGGGGATGTTCATAGTTGGCACTGATTATAGCGACCGTGATGGGGAGGGGAAAAGCGGTTGGGCAGGTGGCTGGGTGGCATAAACAGTAAAGCGATTTTCGAGGCGATTGTTTCGATTTGACATGGGAAGGTGGAGGCATTAATTTGGTAGCCGGATTTCAGGTGGTGTGCGTGGCGTGGCGAAAGCCCGGGCGCGCTCGAAAACGGGTCCAGTGAGGCAATGATGACAAGAGTAACGCGAATGGTGCTGGCGCTTGCAGCCAGTGGGTTGATGTGTGCGGCAAGGGTGCAGTTGGGTTGGGCGCAGACGGCACTGCCTTATCAGGACCCGGCGCTGTCGGCCGAAGAGCGAGCGGCGGACCTGGTGCACCGGATGACGCTGGAAGAGAAAGCATCGCAGTTGGTGAACCAGGCGAGGCCGATTCCGCGGCTGAATGTGCCGGGGTACGACTGGTGGAGCGAGAGCCTGCACGGCGTGGCGCGGAACGGGAGCACGGAGTTTCCGGAGCCGATCGGGCTGGCGGCGACCTTTGATGCGCCGGCGATCCACGATATGGCGGTCGTGATCAGCACGGAAGGGCGCATTATGCATGTGCAGGCGATGCGCGCCGGACACAGCAACATCTTTGAGGGACTGGACTTCTGGGCTCCGAATATCAATATCTTTCGTGATCCGCGGTGGGGCCGTGGTCAGGAGACGTACGGGGAAGATCCGTATCTGACTTCGCGGATGGGCGTGAATTTTGTGGAAGGGATGCAGGGCGACGATGCGAAGTACTACCGGGTGATTTCGACGCCGAAGCACTTTGCGGTGCATTCGGGTCCGGAGCCGACGCGGCACATGGCGGACGTGGACGTGAGCAAGCATGATGAGCTGGACACGTATCTGCCGGCGTTTCGCGCGACGGTGACGGAAGCGAAGGCTGGATCGGTGATGTGCAGCTACAACGCGATCAACGGGGAGCCGGGATGCGCGAATGAGTTTACGCTGCAGGATCAGTTGCGGGGCAAGTGGGGCTTCAAGGGATACGTTGTCTCCGACTGCGGCGCGGTGCTGGATATTTTTGAAGGCCACCACTACAAGGCGAGCCAGCCGGAGGCGTCGGCGATTTCGCTGCACCGAGGCATGGACAACGAGTGTGTGGATTTTACGTTTAAGGTGAACGATAACCACGACTACAAGCCTTATCTGGAGGCGGTGAAGGCCGGTTACCTGAAGGAAGCCGACATTGACCTGGCGGTGACGCGTCTGTTTACGGCGCGGATGAAGCTGGGGATGTTTGATCCGCCGGAGATGGTTCCGTACAACAAGATTGACGAGAGCCAGCTGAACAGCGGGGAGCACCGAGCGATGGCGCGCAAGATGGCCAACGAGGCGATGGTGCTTCTGAAGAACGATGGCGTACTGCCGCTGAAGAAGACGGGGTTGAAGATTGCGGTGGTGGGCCCGCTGGCGGACCAGACGAAGGTGCTGCTGGGCAACTACAACGGCACTCCGACGCACACGGTTTCGATTCTGGAAGGGATCAAGGCGGAGTTTACCGGGGCCAAGATTGAGTACTTTGCAGGAACGCAGTTCCTGGGCCACGACGGGGCGCCAGTGCCGGCCAGTGCGCTGAGCTTCAACGGGAAGCCGGGAGTGCAGGTGAGCTACGCGGCGCTGGACCTGAGCAACATCAATGCGATTGGCGGGTCGGCCCCGGTGGCGACGCGGGTGGATCCGACAGTGGATGGATCGGCGGAGTTGCCGGAAGCGGCGAAGAGCATCAAGGCGCTGGCGATCCACTATGAAGCGCAACTGACGGCTACGGAGACGGGCGACTACAACCTGGGGCTGATTGGGAGCGGGTTCTTCCGGGTGCGGTTGAACGGGAAGGACGTGACTTCGGCGTATGAGGGGGATGGCGTGTCGGCGAAGGTAGGCCGTGTGCATCTGGAAGCCGGACATGCGGCGCCAGTGCAGGTGGACTACATGCCGGGGATGGATGGCAAGCGGGTGGCGAAGCTGGTGTGGTCGAAGGTGGACCTGCGCCCGCAGCCGGCGGCGATTGCGGCAGCGAAAGCGGCTGACGTGACGGTGGCGGTGGTGGGCATCACGAGCGAGCTGGAAGGCGAGGAGATGCGCGTGGAGGAGGCCGGCTTCCTGGGCGGCGACCGCACGAGCCTGGACTTGCCGAGGCCGGAGCAGGAGCTGCTGGAGGCGCTGGCCGCAACTGGCAAGCCACTGGTCGTGGTGCTGACGAACGGAAGCGCGCTGAGTGTGAACTGGGCCAAGGAACACGCGAATGCGATTGTGGAAGCGTGGTATCCGGGAGAAGAGGGCGGGTCGGCTGTGGCCGAGACGCTGAGCGGGAAGAACAATCCTGGAGGGCGGCTGCCGGTGACGTTCTATACGGGAGTGGACCAGTTGCCGAACTTTGAGGACTACTCCATGAAGAACCGGACGTACCGGTACTTTTCGGGCGAGCCGCTGTATCCGTTTGGGTATGGACTGAGCTATACGAGCTTCAGCTACAGCGGGCTTGAGGTGAAGGGCACAGGCAGCGCGGCGGACCCAGTGGTGGCCGAAGTGACTGTGACGAACACGGGCAAGGTTGCGGGCGATGAAGTGGCCCAGCTTTACCTGACGTTCCCGAAGGTGGATGGGGCTCCGCTGAAGGCGTTGCGGGGATTCCAGCGGGTGCACCTGGATGCAGGGGCGAGCCAGAAGCTGCGGTTTGAGCTAAAGGGGCGCGACCTGGGAATGGTGACCGAGGCGGGCGACCCGATCATCGCAGCAGGCAAGTATGGGCTGCATGTGGGCGGCGGTCAGCCGGGAACTTCGGCTGTGCAGGTGGAAGGCAGCTTTGAGATTGCCGGTGAGATTCCGCTGCAGGAGTAATTGGGACGGATTGGAAAGGCGCGGGCCCGTTGGCGGAACACTGCCAATGGGCCCGCGCTGTTTTTGAATGGTCGGGCGGAAAAGGACGGACCCCAAAAGTGCCTTTTGGGCCGTTTTGCAAGCGAAATGAAAAAGTTAGGTTATTGATTGCAGGTTGGTTAGATAGGAAAAAGCGAAGAAAAAGAGAATGAAGTGCGTTTTTGGGCGTTTGCTACTTCAGGGCTCTTGTTATCGCTTTATCGAGCTGAGCTTGATTGCGGATTGGGGTGGTTAGGCTGACTTCTCTATTTTGCGCGTTTTGGGCTTAATTATCGGCAGGGCAGGGAACGGATTTTTGGGGTCATGGGTCAGTGAGCGGATTTCGCGAAAGGCGGGGCCTTGGGGCATCGAGCCCCTCGGATTGGTGTGATCCGGGACTTGATTCAGGGGCTAAAGGCCCCTGCTCCCACCGGGATCGAGCTGCGCCCGATGGGGGGTGGGTCTGCGGAGGACGGGGATCTGTTATTCCCATCCATGTCGCAAAGGGCGCTACATGGATGGGACACCCAGCTTTCCCTCCCCGGTCCCCAAAAGCGAGGGACCGGGCGCACCCGGAGGGTTGTCGAGAACTGGAGGAAGGCTGTGGCTACTCGATGCGGTAGAGGGCGCAGCCGTGGGGTGGGAGGGTGACGGAGAGTTGGTCGGTGGGGGCGGATTTGGTGTTGTCCCAGAGGTTGTGGAGGATGCCGTGGGTGGGGATCTGCCGGCCGAAGTCTTTGAGGGCTGCGTGGAGGATTCGCGGTTTGTCTTCGAGGTTGAAGAGGGCGAGGTAGGTGGGCGGGTTGGCGTAGGCTTCTTCATCGGCTTCCCAGACGCGGATGTTCTCAAAGCCGGCGGGGAGCTTGTCGAGTTGCCCGCTGGCCCAGGTGCGCTGGTGGATGCGGATGACGTCGCGGTTGGTGATGAGGGAGCGGGTGAAGGGATCAAGTTTAGTGAGGTTTGCGCCGAGGATGAGGGGGGTGCGGGCGATGGCCCAGAGGGTGAACTGGGTGCGCTGCTCGTCGTGGGTGAGGTTGGACTGGCGGGGTTTGCCCCAGCCGGGGGTGGGGCCGAGGTATCCCCAGGGAAGCATGTCGGCGTCAGGCCAGTTGCCTGGCTTGTTGTAGGGCGCCCATTTGGCGAGGTTGTCGAAGGCGGAGAGCAGACCGTTGGGCCACTGCTGGCCTGGGAAGGCCCAGCCGTCCCAGATGTCGTCGGCGATGCGCCACATTTGGGCGTGCTGGGCGATTTCCGGGGCGTGGTCGAGCTGGGTGGGGCCGGGGGAGAGGCTGAGGGCGATGGGGCGGCCGGATTTGGCGATGGCGCTGGCGATCATGCGGATTTCCGCGGCGCGGTAGGGGTGGTCGGCGATGCAGTCAACTTTGATGAAGTCGATGCCCCAGTGGGCGTAGAGGCCAATGAGGGAGTCGTACCAAGCCTGTCCAGCGGGTGTGTCGGTGACGCCGTAGTTGTCGGGGTTCCAGGGGCAGGTTTCCGAGGTGTCGGCGGCGTCGGCGGCGTGGAAGCTGGAGCCGGCGATGGGAAGGTTGCCTTTGACGGCGAGCTTGGGTATGCCGCGGAGGATGTGGATGCCGAATTCGAGTCCCTGGGTGTGGGTCCAGTCGGCGATGGGCTTGAAGCCGGCTCCGTTGGCCGCGGAGGGGAAGCGGTTGAGTGCTGGGGCGTTGCGGCCGTTGGCGTCGAGGGTGTACTGGAGGGTTTGGGGCTTTTCGGCGGCCTCGGGGTTCTGGAGGAACCAGCCTTCGTCGATGACGGAGTAGTTCCAGCCGTAGTCGCGGAGCGTGGCGAGGACGGTGGCGTTGTCGCGGTACTGGGATTCGTTGATGGCGAGGCCGTAGGCGTCCCAGGAGTTCCATCCCATGGGCGGCGGGCCGGGGAATGGGGCATTTTGCGCGCGGGTGGGGGTGGCGGCGAGGATTACGGCGATGGCCAGCGAGCAGGCGAGGGCACAGAGTGCGGGGAAAAGCTTGCGGCGGTTCATGCGAAAACGTATACCACAACGGCCGGCTGGTTGGCATTGTGGGGATGGCTAGCTGGGATTCCCGGTCCAGGTGATGGCGACGACGGTGATGTCGTCGTTTTGTCCGAAGGCCGCTGCGGTGGCGGCAATGGCTTGTGCGGACTGTGTGCTGAGCCGGCGTGTGCCTTCAAAGCCGAGCAGTTGTTTGTCCGCGGATTCGGCTTCGACGACGCCGTCGGAGACGAGGACGATGCGGTTGCCGGGCTGGAGGGGGAAGGCCAGGGTGTCGTATTGCGTGCCGGGAGCGAGTCCGAGGGGGAGAGCGCCGGGGAGAGCGAGTTCTCGGCCGTCGAGGTAGGGCGGGATGTGCCCGGCATTGGCGACGGTGAGGCGGCCGTCTGCGTCGATGTGGAGGCAGAGGCAGGTGGCGAAGCCGGAGATGATGCCGCAGAGGGCGCTGTTGAGGTGGGCGAGGACGGTTTCGGGCTGGCGGGAGGCTTCATTGCGGAGGATGCCGACGATGGCGGCGACAACCATGGCGGCCTGTACGCCTTTGCCGCTGACGTCTCCGACGACGATGAGCAGGGAGTAGTCGGGCGCGGGGGAGACGAGGAAGAAGTCGCCGCCGACCTCCTGCGCGGGGATGTAGACGGTATCGACGAGGAAGCCGGGAGTGGCGGGCGGAGTGGCGGGGACGAGCAGGGCCTGTACGCGGCGTGCGGCTTCCATATCCGCGGCGATGCGGGCGTTTTCGCGGCTGAGGCGGTTGGAGCGAAAGACGATGATGGCGGGGACGGCCAGCCAGAAGAGGGTGTTGGCGAGGAGTGTGGAGTTGACGTAGAAGTAGGCGATGAAGGTGCCGCGGAAGATGGCGGGCATCTGTTGGAGAAGGCCGAGGTTGACGAGGACTTCAGAGCCGTAGCGGAGCAGGAACTCGAGGGCGAGGAGTGCGAAGGGAAAGAGCATGAGACGGGCTTCATGATGGGCTCGCCAGCCGGAGCGCCGCATGGCCACGAGGGGATAGAGGATGAGCGGAACCCAGCCGAGGATGAAGAGGACGGCACCGAGGGAGTCATTGATGAGGGTGGTTTCGGAGTGGAGCAGTTCGACGGCGAAGATGAGGAATGCGCCGAGGTAGACGAACTGCTTCCATCGGCGGAGGTGGTGGTGCATGAGGGCGGCGTAGAAGCCGAGGTAGAGGACGGTGAGGGCGGCGTCCAGCAGTGCCTGGGAGAGTTGGACGAAGTCGCGGGAGATGGGGACGAAGTCGAGGGCGGTGTTGAGGGATGCCTGGAGGACTTGCTGGAGTGCGAGGAGAGCGATCCAGAGGTAGTCGCGCTGGGAGGGCTGGGCGCGGAAGAGCATGAGGGTGAGGATGCCGACGAGGATCTGAAGCAGAAGCAAGGCCCAATAGGGGCCATCGTAGCGGAGGATGTCGCGTTCGCGATTCTGCTGGAGTTCGTCATGGCTGCCGAGGGTGAGCTTGCCGGGGCCGAGCAGGGGCTGGTCAAGCGTGGTGGCATTGCCCAGCAGGACGCAACGGAAGGCGAGCACAACGTCGGCTGGAAGGCCAGGGGGTGCGGGGAGATCGTAGATGCGTGAGGGCTGGTAGGTGGGGTATGGGTGGCCGGGCCGGCCGCCGAACTGCGCCAGGAGGTTGCCGTTGGCCCAGGCGCTGTAGGCGCGGGCGAGGGAGTAGATTTTGAGCGCGGGGTCGGTCTGGGATCCGTCGAAGCGGAGGTGCAGGCGGTACCAGTAGACGCGGTTGCGAGCGACTTGCGCGTAGGAGGCGAATTTTTGGCTGGAGTCGACGAGCTGCCAGTGTGAGTCGTCCAGCGAAGGGGATGACCAGTGAGGGTCGTCGCCCTGTCGGAAGAGCCATTTGCTGTGGACCAGGTCAAGCGGGGCGCGCTGGCGGGAGGCGTCGAGGGATGGGTCAGAGGGCTTCAGCAGGTTCATGGCGGGGTAGGGAACCGGTGCCTGGGCGTGGAGGCTGGGAGCGGAGACGAGGGTGAGCAGCAACGCGACAGCGGCTGGCAGCGCAAAAAGGAGTGCGGCGATGGGCTGGCGCGTGCGGTGTGCCAAGGTGTGCTCCTGAGGGGATTGGGGCAGCGCGGATGCTTGCAGCCATAGTAATGACTGAGGGCAGGAAGTCCAAGGATATTTGCTGGCTGGCGTGGCAGGGGCAGCTTAGCGACCGCGGCTGATAAGCTGTTGCGGGGGATTGGACACGATGATTGGAAGCATCTATTTGCGGCGGAGAGCGATGCTGGGGCTGCTGGCAGCGGGGTTGGCGCTTGGGCTGTCTGCTGCCGTGCTGGCGCAGATGGATGTGCGCAGCGATGCCGGCGGGGCACATTCGATTGCGGTCATCCATACGGAGCATGGGCCGAACTCGGCTGCTGCGCGGAAGGCGCATTATGTGGTGCTGGTGTCGCTGGATGGCTTCCGCTGGGATTATGCGACGCGGGACAACGCGTCCAACCTGGAGGCGCTGGGCAAGGCTGGGGTTTGGGCTCCGGAGGGGATGCTGCCGAGCTATCCTTCGCTGACGTTTCCGAATCATTTTTCGATTGCGACCGGGCTGTATCCGGAGCACCACGGGCTGGTGGCCAACAGCTTTTATGATGCTGCGCGGCAGGAGCGGTACGCGATCAGCGATGCGAAGGCCGTGACGGATGGGAGCTGGTACACGGGGACTCCGCTGTGGTCCTTGGCGGAGAGCGAGGGGATGCGGACGGCGTGCCTGTTCTGGCCGGGGTCTGAGGCGAAGATTGCGGGCGAGCAGCCGAGCGAGTATCTGAAGTTTGACGATAAGGTGGACGAAGAGGCTCGTATTGGGCAGATCAGCGCGTGGCTGGGGGAGCCGGCGGCGACGCGGCCGCACTTTATCACGCTTTACTACTCGGACGTGGACCACGCGGGGCATGGATTTGGGCCGGACGCGCCGGAGACAAAGGCGGCGGAATTGCATGTGGATGCGCTTGTGGGCAAGCTGCGGGCGGCACTGGACGCGACCGGGCTGCCGGTGGACCTGGTGGTGGTGAGCGACCACGGGATGGTGGCGCTGGACCGGGAGTGGGTGACCTTGGACGAGTACGCCGACCTGCAGGGATTTGAGTGGTCTGGGTCGCTGCTGTACGGCAAGACGGAGGCCGACCGGGAGCGCGTCTACGAGCAGTTGAAGCAGCACGAGGGCAAGTACAAGGTGTACCGGCTGAAGGATGTTCCGGCGGGGCTGCACTACAACGAGAATGCGCGGGAGGGCGACCCGGTTGTGGTGCCGGCGGGGCCGTACGCCATCCGCGCGCACGCTCCTGTGGGGCGGCCGGATACGGCGCCGATTGCCGGGTCGCATGGGTTTGACCCGGCGACGATGGGGGAGATGAAGGCGAGTTTTTTTGCGGCTGGGCCCGACATTGTGGCGGGCAAGACCGTCCAACCTTTTGACAATGTAAATCTGTATCCGTGGATGGCGCACATGCTGGGTTTGGCCGCGCCGAAGACGGATGGCAGCTTGAAGGTATTGGCTGGGACGCTGCGCGACGGCGGCCGGGCAAAGGAGTAGTGGGCGTGGGCGTGATACTGGGCATTGATGGCGGGGGCACGAATACCCGCGCGGTGATTGAGCGGGACGGCGTGGTGCTGGGCCGTGCGCAGGGTGGGTCGATCAAGCGGCTGCGAGTGGGCGCGGAGGCAGCGGAGGACAGCCTGCGCGAACTGATGGCTGAGGTGTACGCGGCGGCTGGGGTAACGGCGGTGGACGCGGCGACGGTGGGCGTGGCGAGTGCGACGATGCCGGGCGTGAAGGAGTGGATTACGGCGGTGCTGGAGGACTTCCACGTTGCGAAGAGCGAGGTGGTGGGCGACGAAGTGATTGCGCTGGACGCGGCGTTCGAGGGCGGCGCGGGGATACTGCAGATAGCCGGGACGGGTTCGAATTGCATTGGGCGGACGGCGACGGGGGAGCGGGAGTCGGCGGGCGGCTGGAGCTCGACGTTGGGTGATGAGGGCTCGGGCTACTGGATTGGGCTGCACGCGATCAAGCGGAGCCTGAAGGCGTATGACCGCGTGGAGCCGACGCCGGTGCTGGAGCGGGCGGCGGAGCTGTGGGGCACGACGACCCTGGAAGAGTTGGTGAATATGGGCAACGCGACGCCGGGGCCGGACTTTGCCGCGCTGGCGCGGGCGGTGGCGGAGCTGGCCGAGGCTGGGGATCCGGTGTGCCTGGGCGTGCTGGAGCAGGCGGCGGAGGATCTGGCGGAGTTTGTGCTGCTGGTGCGGCGGAAGCTGCGGGAGCGGCATGGGCTGAGTGGGGAGGTTCCGGTGGCATTTACGGGCAGCGTGCTGGAGAAGATTCCTTCGGTGTATGCGCGTTTTACCGAGCTACTGAAGGCGGGAGCGCCGGAGATGCCGGTGGCTGCGAGTGCGGTGATTGCGGTGGAGGGGTCGTTGTGGCGGGCGCGGCGGCTGGCGGATGCCACGGACTGAGGAACCAGGGAAAGAGGGACTGGAACGAGCGGGTAGATGCGCTCACAGTTGGGGCCGGTTTCCGGTGGAGTGCTGGCGTACACTGGTCTCCATGTCCACGCAAGTTTTGATGCCCCGCCAAGGGAAAGAACGATATGCTCCGGTGTGGTTGATGGGGCTTTCCAACACCACGTTTGGGCTGGTGAGCGGCTTTATTGTGCTGCCGCTGCCGCAAATGCTGGCGGCGCAGGGAGTGCCGGAGGCGAAGATTGCCGCGGTAAGCGCGGCGTGTTTTTTTCCTGGATTCTGGACGTTTCTGCTGGGGCCGGTGCTGGACATCCGGTTTAGCCGACGGTGGTATGCGACGCTGTTTGCGGTGCTGGCGGGTGCGCTGCTGACGGTGGCTGTGCTGTGCCGGGGCAAGCTGCTGTGGCTGGAAGTTGCGCTGATGCTGTCGTATACGGCAGCGGTGATGAGCTCGAACGCGCTGGGTGGGTGGCTGGCTGGAGTGGTTCCGGAGGTGGCTGGTGCGGATGGGGACACGGCCAACCACGAAGGGGCGAAGCTGAGCGCGTGGACGCAGGTGGGGACGTTCCTGGGCAACGGACTAATGGCTGGATTGGCGGGGGAAGGGTTGCGGCGGCTGCCGCTGGGCTTGGCTGCGGTGCTGCTGGGAGCGCTGGTGATATTGCCGGCGGCGATTTTTCCTTGGATTCCCGTGCGGGAGCGGCACTTAATCCAGAATTCAGAGCCCATTTTGCAACTGCTCAAGGACGGGTTCCGGAAGCTGTTCCGGGAGTTGCGCGTGTTGTTCAAGCGGCAGGAGGTGTTGCTGGCGCTGGCCCTGTTTGTGGCTCCGACTGGGTCGTTTGCGCTGAGCAATCAGCTGGGCGGAGTGGGGAGCGATTTCCATGCTCCGGATGCGTTTGTGAGCCGGATTGGCGGGATGATTTTGACGATTGCCGGGGCTGCGTCGTGCCTGCTGCTGCCGATGCTGGCGCGGAGGGTGAAGGCTCTGCCGCTGTACCTGCTGATTGGGGTGGGCGGGAGCCTGTTTACGCTGTTTCTGCTGGTGCTGCCGAGGACGCCGATGACGTTTGCGCTGGCGTTTCTGGGGGAGAACGCGGTGCAGGCGCTGAGCTTTACGGCGGCGGTGGCGATCTGCTTTGCGACGATTGGGCGGAACAATCCTCTGGCGGGGACGCAGTTCAGCCTGCTGACGGCGGCGACTGTGCTGCCGATTTTATACATGGGCGTGCTGGATGGGCGGGTGTATGGCGGGTATGGGCTGGCGCGGATGTATCTCGTGGATGGGGGAGTGAGCCTGGCGGCGTGCGTGGTGATGGCGGCGGTGATGTGGAAGCTGAGGGTTGGACGACGGCTTCCGGATGAGCTGCTGGGGAACGAGGCGGAGTAGGCGGGGGCGTTGAGCTCTCCGGCCGGGTGTGATTTGGGATGTCTATTCCGGGGGAGAAATTACCCACTCTCCGGGATCGAGCTGCGCTCGATCCCGGTTTTTGATGGGGTGGAGGACGGGAGATTTGTCACTCTCACCTTAGCCACAAAAACAACCACGTGGCGAAGGTGGGGTACCCGGCTAAGAAACGCTGCGCCTGCGGCGCGCGGTTGGCGATGGCGGCAAGGCGGATGGTGGTGCTAGTCGAGTTGGCGCAGGGCTGGGCTGGCGGCGTAGATGGAGAGGAAGAGGATGGCGGCGAGGGCGAGCATGGAGCTCAGGACGATTTGTGTTGGGAAGTGCACGGAGAGAGCGCCGGCGGCGAGGGCTCCGAGTGGAGGCAGGCCGAGGAAGGCGGTGGCGTAGATGCTCATGGCGCGGCCGCGCATCTGGTCGGAGGCCAGCTCCTGCATGGCTACGGTGATGGCGGAAAGGGCGAGGATCATGCCGAAGCCTTCGAGGAACATGCAGGCCTCAGAGAGCCAGAGGGTGGTGGAGTTGCAGAAGACGATGAGGATGAGCATGACGGAGGCGGCGGAGAAGGGGATGATGCGTCCGCGATGGTGGAAGGTGCCGCGCCAGGCGACGAGGGCTGCGCCGATGACGGAGCCGAGGCCGGAGGCTGCGAGCATGAGTCCGTAGACGTGTTCGCCCTGGTGGAGCTTGTTGCGGACGAACCAGGGGATGAAGGAGAGAAATGGGAAAAAGAGGAGGCTGGAGGTGCAGATGATCCAGACGAGGACGAACATCTGGGGGTGTCGGCGAACGTAGCGGAGGCCTGAGGCAAGGCTGTTGAGGATGCTTTCGTGGAGGACGGGCGCGTCTTCAGGGTAGTGGATTTGGAAGAGTGCTCCGAGGACGGCGAGGAAGCTGACGCCGTTGAGGAAGAAGTTGCCGGCGACGCCGAGGGCGGCCATGGCATATCCGCCGAGGGTGGGACCGAGGATGCGGGAGAGGTTGAACTGGGCGGAGTTGAGGGCGATGGCGTTGGTGAGGTCTTCACGGGGTACGAGGCGGGGAACGAGGGCCTGGTAGCTGGGGGCGTTCATGGCCTGTGCTACGCCGTTGAAGAAGGAGATGAGGGCGATTTCCCAGATGTTTACGAGGGGGTGGCCGTCGGGGCCTTTGAGCCAGGCGAGCAGGGCGAGAGCGAAGGCGAGCAGCATCATGGCGGATTGGGTCATGAGCAGTAGGCGGCGCTTGTTGACGCGGTCTGCGATGACTCCGCCAAAGAGGGTGAAAAAGAGGAAGGGGATGGAGCCGACGAAAGAGACGACGCCGAGCCAGAATGGGGAGTTGGTGAGGGTGAGGACGAGCCAGCCGAGGGCGACGTTCTGCATCCAGGTGCCGATGTTGGAGAGGAAGTTGCCGCTCCAGAAGAGGCGGAAGTCGCGGTTGCCGAGAGCGCGGAAGATGGCTGGCCACTTGCTGGATGCCTGGTCGGGCCGGATGAGGATGCCGGGGGACTGGGCCATGCCGGCGTGGTCGAGTGGTTCGAGGGGCTCGGTGGAGCGGGGCGCGGCCTCAGGGGCAGGGTGCTGGCCGGGGGATTTCCGAGAGTGCTCCATGCCCTAGTGTAAGCTGATGCTTTCCGGGCTTGCCTGCCCGAAATCCACGATAAAGAGGACATGATGGTGCGACCGAGCGCTTCCCTGCTGTTGATTTCCCTGTTTGCCACGACGACGATGGCGATGGCCCAGAGCGCGTTTGCTCCGCCGAAGACGGTGTTTGGGTATCGGGACTTTGGGGCGGAGGCGAAGGTGGACGCCGACTTTCTGGCGGTTCCGGATGCGAAGCTGGCCGGGGAGCACCTGAAGACGCTGACGGCTAAGCCGCATATTGCCAGCTCACCGGAGGATTTGGAGACGGCGCAGTATGTGGCGGCGCAGTTCAAGGCGGCGGGGCTGGAGACGGAGATTGTGCCGTACCGGGTGCTGCTGAACCAGCCGCGGAAGGTGAGCTTTGAGGCGCTTGGGGACGATGGGCGGTTGCTGGGGACGGGACCTACGCGGGAGCGGGTGGAGGGTGACGCGTACCAGGACGATGCGCGGGTGGTGATGCCGTTCAACGGGTCGTCGGGTTCGGGCGATGTGACGGGCGAGGTGGTGTATGCGAACTAAGGGCGGCTGGAGGACTTCAACAAGCTGGCCGAGGAGCACATCGACCTGAAGGGGAAGATTGTGCTGGTGCGGTATGGGGCGAATTTTCGGGGGGTGAAGGTCTATATCGCCGAGCAGCGGGGAGCGGCGGGTGTGCTGATCTACTCGGACCCGATCGACGATGGGTATTTCAAGGGGGATGTGTACCCGAAGGGGCCTTGGCGTCCGGAGAGGGGTGTGCAGCGGGGCAGCGTGCAGTATCTGTTCAAGTATCCAGGGGACCCGCAGACGCCGGGAGTGGCGTCGACTATGGATTTGCCGGATTCGGCGAGGCTGGATCCACTGAAGACGGGCAACCAGCCGAGTATACCGGCGGTTCCGATCAGCTACCACGATGCTTCGCCGATACTGGCGGCGCTGACGGGGCCGGGGGTTCCGGGGGGCTGGCAGGGCGCGCTGCCGTTCCACTATCACCTGGGCGGAAGCGGGGCAAGAGTACACCTGGTAAGCGACCAGGACTATAGGGTCCGGACGATTTGGGATGTGATTGGGAAGATCAAGGGCACGGAGCAGCCGGATGCGTGGGTGGTGGCGGGCAACCACAGGGACGCGTGGGTGTATGGAGCGGTGGACCCGAACAGCGGAACGGCGGCCATGCTGGAGGCAGTGCATGGGCTGGGCGCGCTGCTGAAGCAGGGCTGGCGGCCGAAGCGGACGATTGTGATTGGCAGCTGGGACGCAGAAGAAGAGGGGCTGATTGGGTCGACGGAGTGGGTGGAGGAACACGCAAAGGTGCTGGAGCACGCGGTGGCTTACTTCAATGTGGACGTGGCGGTGGCGGGGCCGGATTTTGGAGCGGAGGCGGTGCCGAGCCTGAAGCAGTTTGTGCGTGAGGTGACACGCGAAGTTCCGAGCCCCAAGGGGGGCACGGTGTACAGCGTGTGGAAGCAGAACAGCGGTGAAACTGGCCGGGACGCGAGCACGGGACACACGGTGCGGGCCAACGCGATGCAGGAGGATGTGCCAGTGGGCGACCTGGGTTCGGGGTCGGACTACACGCCGTTTTTGCAGCACATCGGGGTGCCGTCGACCGATATTGGGTCACATGGGGACTATGGGGTATATCACTCGGTCTTCGACAATTACGCGTGGTACGTGCAGAATGCGGACCCGAGCTTTGTGTATTTGCAGGAGATGGCGCGGGTATTTGGGTTGGAAGTGCTGCACATGGCGGATGCGGATGTACTGCCGTACGACTATGTGACGTATGGCAAGGAGATAACGCAGTATCTGGAGGCGGCGAAGCGAAAGGCTGGGGGGAGTGTGGATTTTGGCTTGGCGCTGGGGGCCGCAGCGCGGTTTGAGGCGGCGGCGGATGCGGTGCAGAAGCAGCAGCTGGCTGGGGGTGGGGATGGAGCGCAGTTGAACCTGAAGCTGAGGGCGGCGGAGGGTGCGCTGATCAATCCGGCGGGGTTGCCGAACCGGCCTTGGTACAAGCACACGATTTATGCTCCGGGTGAGTTTACCGGGTATGCGGCGGTGGTGATACCGGGGGTGAACGAGGCGCTGGACGCGAAGAAGAACGATGTGGCGGCGGAACAACTGACGGCGCTGACGGAGGCGCTGAACCGGGCGGCGGCGGCGCTGGAGCAGTGAGGGGCTAGCGGGGCCGGTTGGTTCAGGGTTTTTTGTCGGACAGGGTGATTTTGTCCTGATTGTTCATGAATGTGCGTCCGCGGCCTGAGGGGGCGAGGTTGGGGTCGTGGACGGGCATTCGTTCGGACTGGGCGTTGAAGCCTTTGAGAAGCAGGGGGTTGGGCTTGAAGCGCGGCTGGCCGCCGGAGAACTGGCGGACGTGGCTGAGCAGCATACCCATGCGGCCGTGCATGGGGCGAATGACTCCGCGGATGCGTACGTCCATGTCCTTGTACTGGCGCAGGGGGCCGACGGTTTCGCGGTCTTCAGGAAGGCTGAGGATGAAGAAGCGGCAGTCGTTGTCAGCGAGTGCCTGGGGACAGACGTCGAGGAAGCGGGAGCCGTCGGAGAGTTCGACAACCTCGTAGATGTGGGCTGAGACACAGACCTCAGTGTTTGGGTGCTGGGAGGCTTCGGTGGCGGAGACGCAGGGGGGAGCGGTCTTGTGTCCGCTTGCCAGGGCGACATGGGGCAGCAGCAGGGCGACGGCGAAGCTGGCGAGGCCGAGCGAAGTCCGGCGCGGGGAGGCCATACGCATTGGAGAGCTCCTGAATAAAGTGACGCGGAAAGTTGCCACAAGGGTAGCGCGAAAGGGGATTGAGGGCAAGGGACTAGGGACTGGGGGACTAGGGACTGGGACTGGAGCCTGATCGGGCTGCGCTCGATTGTGGTTGGGATTTGGGACAAGCCTGGAGGCTGGGCGGTATACTCTGTGGTGCTTTCGGTAAATCGAATTTTCAGGCCGGTAAACGGCGGAGTGGCCCCGATGATAAAGACGATGTTGGCAGCGATGCTGCTGAGCGCGGTTGCGGTAAGTGGGAGCGCGCAGGCGCAGGATGCGAATGGGCAGAAGCTGGAGATGAACTATCGCGGGGCGACGCTGATTTTTGAGCCGTACGCGGCGAACATTGTGCGGGTCACCATCAGCCAGCAGAAGGAAGCGGCCGAAGGGGCGGCTGGTTATGGAATCGTTGCCAAGCCGGATGCGAGCGGCTGGAGCAAAGGCAAGGATGGGGAGCGGGAGGTCTACCGGTCCGGAGAGATGTCGATTACCACGCCTGCCTGGCACAAGTCCACTTCCCTGCCGATGCCGAACGAGACGGGCAAGTATTTTTCCGGGTCGACGCCGGGTGCGGATTTTTTGTTTACGCGTGCGGACGGGACCGAGCTTGTGGAGTGGACCGGGTGGGAGCAGTCGGTTCCGAATTACAAGGACGGCAATGAGCAACTGCTGAATGACCGGCGTCCGAGCGATGATCCGTTTTATGTGGTTGGGGCGAATTTTCGCTCGCCGGACGATGAGCACTACTACGGACTTGGGCAGAACCAGGAAGGGTATCTTGACCATCGCGGGCACACGGTGGATTGCTGGAATGACTACAACGCGACGGCGGGTGCGAGCACGTGTGTGCCGTTTCTGGTGACGAACAAGGGGTATGGGATTTTGTGGGATAACCCCTCGAAGACGACGATTCGGCCTGGGTTCAACGAGACGACGAGCTGGACGAGCGAGGTGGGCAACCGGGTTTCGTTTTTTGTGATTTCGGGCAAGACGACGGATGAGATTTATGCCGGGTATAAGCTGCTGACCGGGGCAACGCCTTTGCTGCCGAAGGCGGCTTATGGATACATCCAGTGCAAGCAGCGGTACCGGAGCCAGCAGGAGGTGTTGGATGTTGCGCGGGAGTATCGCAAGCGTCATTTGCCGGTGGATGTGCTGGTGGTGGACTGGTTCTACTACACGAAGATGGGACAGATGGATTTTGATCCGGCGTTGTGGCCGGACCCAGTTTCGATGAATGCGGAACTGCACAAGATGGGCTTCCAGACGATGATCAGCGTATGGCCGAGGTTTGTGCCGGAGGACGAGTATTACGCGACGATCCTGAAGAACGGATGGTTTGAGCATCTGGCGGATGGTACTCCGACCAATGGGCTGCCTTATGACAAGGCGGGTAGCGACATTGACACGACGAATCCGGATGCGGCGAAGTGGTATTGGGGGCTGATCAAGGACAAGATCTTGTCCAAGGGGTTTGACTCGATCTGGCTGGACGAGACGGAGCCGGATTTGCCGCCGAATGGGAGCTATTTGCACGCGGGACCCGGAACGGAGTACTTCAACATTTATCCGCTGGTGCATACAGCGATGTTGAAGGATGGATTTTCGCAGGACATTCCGCAGAAGCGGGCACTGAGCCTGGCGCGGGATGCGTATACGGGCATCCAGCGGAATGGGGTGATTGTGTGGTCGTCGGATATTTCTCCGCTGTGGGATACGTTGAAGCGTCAGGTGCCGACGGGGCTTGATTTTACGGCGTCGGGGGTGGCGAACTGGAGCAATGACACGGGGGGATGGCAGTATTTGCCGGGCGAGCACCATTCGGCTCATGCGCCGTTGCTGGACCCGTCGGATGCGCGCGATAATGTGGGCGGCTATGACGATTATCCGGAGCTATACACGCGATGGTTTGAATATGCGACGTTTCTTCCGATCATGCGGACGCATGGAAGCCGGCCCAACAACGAGGTTTGGTCGTATGGCAAGCAGGCGGAGCCGATTCTGGAGAAGTATCTGAAGTTGCGCTATGAGCTGATGCCGTATCTGTACTCAAACGAGTACCACACATGGAAGACGGGCGCTCCGTTGATGCGGGCGTTATTCATGGACTTTCCGAACGACCCGGCGGTGGCGGATTTGCGGGATGAGTATATGCTGGGGCCGGCATTTCTGGTGGCTCCGATTACGGGCCAGGGAGCGACGAGCCGGAAGGTGTATTTGCCTGCTGGTGCGGAGTGGTACAACTACTGGACCAACGAGCGCTTGAAGGGTGGACAGACGATTACGGTGAGCGCTCCGATCGATACGCTGCCGTTGTTTGTGCGCGCAGGATCGATTGTGCCGGTGGGCGCGATGGTGGATTCGACAGCGCAGGCGCAGGCGATTGCGAAGGTGCGCGTGTATCCCGGAGCGGATGGGCAGTTCACGCTGTTTGATGATGACGGCACGAGCTATGCGTATGAGCAGGGCGCGGGGCGCATCACGGAGCTGACGTGGAACAACGCGACGCGGAAGCTGAGCCACACGGGCGCAGCGGCGTGGACGGGGGCTGACGCGGGCGTGGTGGAAGTGGTGGGTCACTGAGAGGTGGGCATAGCGTACGGAACAATCCCAAAGTGATTTCCGTACGTCTATGTATGATGCGCAGGGCTGTTGTGTTGATGTCGTTGATTGCTCTCCTGCTTTGGGGTCCGCTGGCGATTGCAGGCCGTCCGGCCAATACGCCGGCTGCGGCGAAAGCTCCACCACAGCGGATTCCGCTGATTGCGGAGCCGCTGAAGCTGGCGGATTTTGCGGGGATGGAGCCACGCGCGGAGTTGAAGGACAAGCTGCTGAAAGTGAGCGGGTTCATTCAGAATTCGCCGAGCGATGGCAAGCCTGCGACGGAAGCGACTGAGGCGTACCTGGGCTATACACGATCGGCGATGTACGTAGTGTTTGTGTGCCACGACGATCATCCGGGGCTGGTGCGGAGCCACCTGGCGCGGCGCGAGAATATCCAAGCGGACGACAATGTTTCGATCCTGTTTGATCCGTTCCGGGATCATCGCAAGGGTGTGATGTTCAGTGTGAATCCTGTGGGGGTGCAGGCGGATGCGGCGTGGACCGAAAACAACGGGATGGACTATAGCTACGACCAGGTTTGGGATTCGGAAGCGCGGTTGACGGGCAGTGGGTGGATTGCGCTGATGGAGATACCATTTCGCAGTTTGCGCTTTCGTCCGAATGGGGAAGACTGGGGCGTTGTGTTGAGCCGGAGCATTCCGCGCAACAGTGAGTCGGACTTTTGGCCTCGGGTGGCGGCGAGTGTTTCGGGGGTTCTGAGCCAGGAGGCGACGATCACGGGGATTCACGGGGTGACGGGGTCGCACAATGCGCAGGTGAATCCATACGCGCTGGCGCAAAATGAGCGGATATTGAACAATGTGGATCCGACAAATCCGTTTTTCAGTTCGCGCCATTTTGAGGGCACGGGCGGGGGCGAGGCGAAGTTCATTTTGAAGGACAGCATTGTGTTTGACGCGACGGTGAATCCGGACTTCAGCAATATTGAGTCAGACCAGCCGCAGTTTACGGTGAACCAGCGCTATCCTGTGTATTTTCCGGAGCTGCGTCCATTTTTTCTGGAGAACGCGAGCTACTTTGCGACGCCGATTCAGCTGCTGTATACGCGGAATATTGTGCATCCGGAGTTTGGCATAAGGGCAACGGGCAAGGTGGGCAAGACGAACGTTGGATTGCTGGCGATTGACGACCGGGAGCCGGGGGAAACGGTTGCGCCAGGCGACCCGCTGTATCACAAGCGAACGCTGTACACGGTGGGCCGGGTTTCCGAGGACATTGGGAAGGGATCCAGTGTCGGGCTGACGTATACGGATGCGGAGTTTGGACAGGGTTGGAACCGGATTGGCGGCGTGGATTTTGTGGCGCGGATGAACGACAAGTGGACTACGCAGGGCCAATGGGTGGAGAGCTCGACGAAGGGCACGGAGGACAGCGGAACTCCGCCGACGTACGCTGCGGGTCCTGCTGCGGATTTTCAGTTGCAACGCAATGGGCACGCCTTCAACATGTTCAACGAGTACCAGGATTTCAGCACGGGATTTCAGAGCCAGCTGGGGTTTTACCAGACATCGAATATTCACAGCGAGCACACGCACGCGAACTATCAGTGGTTTCCGAAGAGCAAGCGGCTGCAGAGTTTTGGGCTGGAGATGAACGAGAACATTGCGTTTGACCACAGTGGAAATCGCGTGTACCGGTACTTGACGGGGGATCCGTTTTTTCTTCTGCCGCGGAACACTGTGATGGCGCCGTTGTTTGGGGAGAACTCCGACACGGTGGGGCCGCAGAACGGGTATGCGCTGGCGCGGGATCAAAATTTTACGGAGAACTTTGGTGGACTTGTGGTTCGGAGCGCGCCGTTTTCGCAGTTGAACTTCAACCTGGTTTGCCTGCGTGGCGGCAATGTGAACTACAACCCTGCGGCGGGGTGGGTGCCGGAGCTGATGAACCAGGAGTTCTTGCAGGCGTATGTGACAGTGCAGCCGCTGCGGCAGCTGACGGCTGACAATGTTTATCTGCTGGACCGGGACCACGCTGCGCATGGCGGGGCGGATGTGTACGAGAGCCAGAAGATTCGCACGAAGGTGAACTACCAGTTTACGCGGGCACTGTCGGCGCGGGTGATTGTGGAGTACGACTCGACGCTGGTGAACCCCGCGCAGACGAGCCTGCAGCGTACCAAGCAGATAGGGACCGAGGCGCTGCTGACATGGTTGCCGCATCCGGGGACGGCGGTGTATATCGGGTACAACAACGACCTGCAGAACCTGGACCGGTCACTGTGCAATCGGCTGCCAAACGGGACGTGCGACCCGAACAACACGACTCCGCAGGTGGGGCCTGGGTATTTGAACGACGGGCGGCAAGTGTTTGTGAAGGCGTCGTATCTGTTCCGGTTCTGAACGGGCAGATTCTTCCTCCGCTGGAAGTGGGCGGGTGGCTGGGTGAATCTGGTATGCTTCCCCGGTTCGAAGCGGGGGTGAGTTTTGTCCCTCGAAAAAACTGACTTAAGAGGGACGCCATGATGAATCGCCGCGAATTTATCGCCGTTGCCGCTGCTGCCGCCACTACACCGGCTGTACGCGGGTTTGCCGCCGGGGCAGAGGCCACCCGTTCCGGGCTGAAGTTTGGCGTGCAGCTTTACCAGGTGCGCGAGCTGATTGCGGCGACGCCGACGGCCGAGGGGCTGGGTTGGATTCTGGGTCAGATTTCGAAGATCGGATTTGCCAGCGTGGAGGGCTTCCCGGCGGTGTACACGTATCCAGCGAAGGAGTTGCGGCGTATGGTGGCCGACCACGGGCTGACGATTCCGAGCGGGCACTTTGACTTTGCGAGTCTGGACGAAAAGATTGAGTACGCGGCTGAGGTGGGCATGGAGCACATGATTTGCCCGTTTACGCCGCAGGAGTATTGGGGGACGGCAGAGGGATTTGCGCGGGCGGCGCACCGCTTCAATGAGGTGGCGGCAAAGGCCAAGGCGGCGGGGCTGAAGTTCGGCTACCACAACCATAACTATGAGTTCCGCAAGCTGCCGGCCGTGAATGGGGTGGTGGAAGACGCGTTTACGGTGTACATGCGGGAATTTTCCGCGGATGTGACGGTGGAGCTGGACGTGTTCTGGGCGGTGGCGGGCGGTGCAGACCCGGTTGCGCTGCTGGAGAAGTATCCTGAGCGGATTCGGCTGATCCACATGAAGGACCGTAAGGCTGGGGCGAAGTCGTCGGAGATGCCGGGTGGGGATGGTGCGCAATTTACGGAGATGGGCAAGGGGACGATCGACTGGAAGGCGGTGCTGGGTCTGGCGAAGCAGCACGGCATTCGGCAGTACTTCATGGACCAGGATGGCCACTCGATTCCGGTGATGGAGAGCCTGGCGGTGAGCTGGGAGTATCTGAAGAATCTGGCGATTTGAGCGGGCGGTGCGGGGGCACTGGTCAACGGCTGTCTGGTTTCTGCGTCTAACCGATGAGGCGTGGTGCGCGCGAGCGTGCCATGGCCCAGACTTCTGGGTTTGATGGTCAGGCTACCGATGAGAGAATTTGCAGGTTTCGCGATTGCGCCCCAGGCGCTGCTGATTTCCACTGCGCTGCTGATGGTTGGCGCGCCCGCATTTGCCCAGCAACAAGCCGCGCAGCAGCCCGTGCTGACGGTGAAGACACAGTCGAGCGAAGTGATACTGCCAGTGACGGTGCGGGACAAGAAGGGGCAGATTGTCTCAAGCCTGAAGGCGGAAGATTTTACGCTGACAGAGGATGGGCGAGTGGAGACGATCAAGAGCTTCAGCAATCCTACCAACCAGCCGCTGCGGCTGGGGTTGCTGATTGACACGAGCCGAAGCCAAGGGAGCGCGCTGGCCGGGGAGCGGACGGCGAGCGGCAAGTTTGTGGACCTGATGCTGGCCCAGCCGACTGACAAGGCGTTTTTGCTGCACTTTGACCACGAGGTGGAGCTGCTGCAGGACTTTACCAACTCCAAGGACAAGCTGCACCACGAACTGGACGGGATGACGACGGCTACGGGCGGCGGCGAGAATGCGCAGGTCGAGGGCGGGTCGGGACAGAGTTCCGGCGAGGGGCAGGGAGAGGGCGGCGAACACCGGAGCCGCGGGCATCGGGGCGGGACGCAGATGTATGACGCGATCTACCTGGCGAGCAACGAGGTGATGGCGTCTCAGCCGGGTCGGAAGGCGATGATTTTGTTTTCCGATGGAGTGGACCGGGGCAGCAAAGAGTCGCTGAGCAGCGCTGTGGACGCGGCGGAAAAGGCGAATGTGTCGGTATACACGGTGTATTTCAAGGGTGAGGAAGAGCGACAGGGGATGCAACAGGGTATGGGTGGACGTCATGGCGGAATGGGTGGCGGCGGGGGGATGGGCGGCGGCTGGCCGGGCGGCGGCGGGATGGGACGCCACGGGGGTGGCGGGCAGAGTCCACAGTCGGGCGAGGTGAAGGTGGACGGCAAGAAGATCATGGAGCAGATTGCGAGCCGGACAGGCGGTCGGTACTTTGAGGCGAAGAAGAAGGACAGCTTTGACGAGGTGTATGCGCAGATTACCGAGGAGTTGCATGGGCAGTATCTGCTGACGTACGCGCCTGAGAAGGCGGCCAGCGAGGATGACTCAACGGACGGGTTCCACAAGATCAGCCTGAAGGCGAAGAACGCGGATTACACGGTGTATACGCGCGAAGGGTACTTCGACAGCGGGAAGTGAGGGGCGCCGGATCGATCGCGAGGGGGTTATCGCGGGTCCTGATGAATGCTTTCCTTGTCCCAGTTGTCGAGGTCTTCCTCTTCACTGTCGGGTCGGCGGGTGATGAGCTTTCGGAGGACCCTGTCGACGAGTCCCATGACCCTGGTGTCTTTGGCGAGGGCGTCTCTTCGCTCCTGGTCGGCGGCTTCCCTGTAGAGTTCGGGATGATTGAGTCTGACGAGGAGTTGGGCTTTGATGAGGCGGTACTGGAGTCTGCTGAAGCGGACATCATTCTCAACGAGGGCGATTCTGGCCTCAGGGCTGAGGGCTCCGTCTTGCTCATCGGCGGTGGGCGCGCCCTGTACGTAGAACAGGCCGAGATTGAGGAGATCGTCACGGTCCTGATCCGTGAGGATATCCTTCAGCTCAGCGATGTTTTTGAAGAATAGTTTGTCCGCCATGATGCCCCACCTGACTCGTTATGAATCAATCTGTTGGGGATGAGTTTACCACCATGGAGTGTGAATCGCTGTGGATGGCCGAAGAGCGGTCAGGCAGCGGTGCGGTCACAGCATGCCGTAGTGAGTTCGGGGGCGAGGCCCTGGACCAGGATTGCCTCGAGGCCGACAAGGCGAAGCAGATGGGTGACGTGGGCCGAGGGGTGGAGCACGCAAAAGCTGGTGCCGGATTCGATGGCTGTGCAGTAAAGGGTGATGAGGGCCGCGATTCCAGCCGCGTCGAGGCGCTCGGTGGCGGACAGATCGATGGCGAGCGACTGGCTGCGGACACTGGGGAGGAGCTGGTTGAGGAGCGAGGAGTCTGCGTCGCGGACCAGTTCCGCGGGGCCTTGGATGACGGTCATGTTACCGCCGAATTTGCTGGCGTTTTGGGGCTGCGGGATGGCAGTGATGGTGTGGGGCGAATGGGTGACAAGTATCCAGTTGTTCATGATGAAAGATCCTCCTGCTGAGTGGCTTGTCCGGCAGTCCGGCTGGTGTTGGGAAGTGCCAGCCAGGTGCGTCGGGCGCCTGATGCATGATAGGAGTACGCAAGAATGGCAGGGATTGGTTCCATTTCGGGGGAAAGAGGCGCAAAGGCCGGCGCGGAGCTGGTGCTTGAGGGCGTGCGCGCACTGGCGCTGAAGGCGGGTTTCAGCGAGGCCGGGGTGGTGGAGTTGCCGTACGAAGGGGATGCCGTGGATGCCGCGCGGTTTGCCGAGTTTATGCGCAAGGGCTACGGCGGGAATATGGAGTACCTGAAGCGGAGCAACGAGGATGGCGAGTTGGTACGGGCTCGTGTGCAGGCGGCGTTTCCGTGGGCAAGGTCAGTGATTGTGGTGCTGGCGGGGTACAACACGGATGCGCCGCTGTCGACCGCTGCGGCAGAGGCGGGTTCGGGATGGATTGCACGGTATGCGTGGTCAAGCCGGAAGGTGTCCGGACGGCGGCAGCCGAGCGACTACCACAAGGTGCTGCTGAAGCGGCTGCGGACTCTGGAGGCGGAGCTGAAGCGGGAGTTGGGGGAGTTTGAGAGCCGTGCGTATGTGGATACGGGGCCGCTGGTGGAGCGAGCTGTGGCCCGGGCCGCGGGGCTGGGTTGGGTGGGGAAGAACACGTGCCTGATTCATCCGAAGCTGGGATCGTGGAATTTTCTGGCGGTGCTTGTGACAGCGCTGCCGGTTGCCGGGGCTGGGCTGACGGTGCCGGACCGTTGCGGGAGTTGCACGCGGTGCCTGGATGCGTGCCCGACAGGGGCACTGATTGCACCACGGCAGATGGATGCGAGGCGGTGTATTGCTTATCTGACGATCGAGCACCGGGGCGAGATAGAGGAGAGCCTGATGGCGGGGGTGGGACGGCAGGTGTTTGGGTGCGATATCTGCCAGGATGTGTGCCCGTGGAACCGGAGAGCTCCGTTGAGCATGGACGTTGAGATGTCGGCGCGTGCGGAGTTGGTGAATCCGGCGCTGGAGTGGCTGGCGGGGCTGGACGAAGTCGGCTTTGAACGTGAGTTCAATGGGTCGCCGTTGCGGCGCACGGGCTTTCACCGACTGCGCCGCAACGTGGCAGTAGCGATGGGCAACAGTGGATTGGCGCGGTTTGAGCCGCAGTTGCGGGCCTGGAGCGGGCCGGAGGCACCCGCGATAGTACGCGCGGCCGCACGCTGGGCACTGGAGCGGCTGGGCGGTGCCAGCGGTTAGGCGAGGCTAAGCACTGCGGGTGACGGCAACGGCATTGAGGCCCTTGGGGCCCTGCTGCACTTCGAACTCGACCGACTCGCCCTCGTTCAGGGAACGATAGCCATCGGACTGAATTGCGGAAAAATGCACAAAGACGTCTTCGCCGGTATTGCGCTGAATAAAGCCATAACCCTTGGCGCCGTTAAACCATTTGACGGTTCCCTGTTCCCTCACTGGACAACTCCTGACCGCTCACGATTCGCACTATGTCCGCCTGGGTCCTTGCTTTAAGGTTCTCTGCCGAGCTATCTCTTGGCTTATGCCGGAAGATAGTGTGCGAGATAGCTTATGCAACGTGTCCGGAGAGACACTGGAAGACACCGTGCGGAAGTTCGAATAGCTTGAACTGTGAGTCCGTTATGTCAGGAATCCTATAAAAATGCAAGAGGAAAGCGGAGAGAAGCTGCGTGGGGAGGTTTATCAAAGCTGCGAGAATCCCAGTATTCACAATGGTTCCGGCGGTGGGCTGCTAGCATCGAAAGTAGAGTTGATTATGGAAACAATCCCAGTATCTGAAACGACCGCGCCGGAGGAAGTGATTCTGGCGGTGGAACGAGGCACGGCTGATAGTCCGTCGGCGAAGGCCATTCCGATCACCGGTTTTAACCTGAAGCGCGACGGGAAACTGATGGTGCACTACCTGCTGGACAGCGAGGTTCATACCTTTGCGTTCAGTGTAGCGGCCAATGCGATTCTGTCGTTTATCCCTTTTATTGTGATGCTGTATACGATTGCCAACGGGGTGTTCCATTCGCCGGCGATGGTCTCGGTTATTGGTGAGATGGTGCAGTACTTCTTCCCGTCAAACCAGAATTTTGTAGCGCAGAACCTGGCCCTGGTTGCGGAGCGGCAGGGAGTGCAGGCGTTTTCGCTTGTGATGATTCTGGTATCGTGCACGGGGATATTTCTGCCGCTGGAGGTGGCGCTGAATCGCTCGTGGGGCGTGACGGTGAGCCGGAACTACCTGATGAATCAGCTTGTGGCGCTTGGGTTGGCGCTATGGATGGTGATTCTGGGGCTAGTGAGCATTGTGCTGAACGCGATTGCGCGGGACCTGCTGACGCTGTTGTTCTTCGGTCACATCGATAACTTTGTCTTCCGGCTGATCGCGGGAACTTGGCTGGTGCTGTCGACGGCGGTGGCGAGCGTGCTGTTTTTCTTTTCGATTTACTGGCTGCTGCCGAACCGGAAGGTGCCGTGGAAGCCGGTGCTGCGGGTGGCTACGGTGACCGGCGTGCTTTGGGTGGGGGCGAAGTACCTATTTGTGGGGGTGCTGCCGCACCTGGATCTGCGGGCGCTGTACGGGCCGTTTTCTGTTTCCGTGGGGCTTCTGCTATGGGCTTATGTTTCCGGGTTGCTACTGTTTGCCGGAGCGCAGTTCAGCGCGGCACGGTTGAATGCGACGAGCACTCGTGGGGTTACCGTGGAAGGCCGGTAAGGCTGGCAGGCGTGGCCGGATGAAGCTGTGAGGCGATGACTCAGTCGCGGTTGACGAACTCGATGAGTTCGCCGATGGTGCAGTGAGCCTCGACGGCGTGACGCAGGGGCAGGTCGACCTGAAGCTGGTAGCGATTTCTTCTTCCTTCGCGGGTAACGCGGAGGTAGCCGGCTGCAGCCAGTTCATCGACAATGCGCTGAACGGCGCGCTCGGTGATGCCGACCTGAAGGGCCATCTCTCTCATACGCGCATCGGGCTGGCGGGCGATGAGGAGCAGGATATGCGCGTGATTGGTGAGGAACGTGAATCCTGCGGGAGTGGCAGCATTAGATTTCGCAGCGCGAGTCATGCGGGGCCCCTAGTGAAATAGTCATAACACACGACATGGAATTCGTATTGTTTATTTACATCTGGCAGACCGCAACCTCACCAGTGCCAGCGGAGAAAAAGGGACAAAATGGAGAAAGGTACCCAAACTGACTTCGCTTCTTGCCCTTTCCAAGGAGTAACAGACGCCTGGATCATTCTTGTGTAAGCCCATGAGGACAGTACTCTTGGATACTTCCTCAATCCTATTGGGTGGAGGGGCAGATGGGAGTTTTGGTCGGAACATTCGTAATACCAAAGTACCCATAAGGTAACTTGACTGACGCTGCAAGGGTAACTTTGATTTAAGAAGAACGCAACTTGTGGTGGAGAATGGGCGCAAAAAGGTCACGTGCGAGAAGGATGGGCCGGTGTGAACAGGCCCTAGGTGAGGTGGAAAGCCTTGATGGCGATGGCGTTGGGCTCTTTTCCGGCAGAAAGGATGTTGAAGAGCGAGCGTGAGCTGGTGCGGATGACGGCAACGTCGCCGGAGCGCCCGTCGACTGCAAAAAGGAGATGGCCAGCTGTGGAAAAGGCAAGAGCAACGGGACCGTCGCCGACGTGGATGGAGCCATCACGTTTGCCGTCGTCGATGGCGTAGACGGAGATTTCCTGGGAGTGGTAATTGCACTCGTAGAGGAGGGAATTGTCGGCGTTGACGAGGCCGTGGACGGGGTCCGGGCCCATGAGGTATGCACCGCCGACATCGTCTGTGCTGGTGACGACCTCCGAGATGGAGTCGGAGAGGGAGTTGGAGACGAACAGTTCGCCGCCGTCTGGCTTGAGGGCGAGTTGGACCGGGGCTTGTCCAACGTTGAGGAGAGCTTCGAGAGCGTCGGCGCGCGCCGGGTTTGCGGCATCTGCGGTGCGGGCCAGTGCGATGGCCATGATTTGGTGGCCGGCCGAGCAGGCAGCAAACGCTTTTGAGGAGTCAGGGAGTATGGCGATATCGGTCGCACCGGGGCATCCTTCAATGACTCTGCGAACCTGCCGGGTCAGGGCATCGACGATGCTGATGCTGCCTGCGCCGCGATTGGCAACGACGAGGGCCTTTCCGTCTGGGCTGAGGCGGGCGGCGGCCGGACGCTCACCGGTGCCGATGACGGCGATCTCCTGGCGGGCTTTGAGATCGATGACGGAGACGGAGTTGGATCCGGCGTTTGTGACGTAGGCGAAGGAGCCGTTTTTGTCGAGTTCGATGGAGGCCGGTTCGCGGCGTACGGCGATGGAAGCGACGACGGCGTTTTGCTCGGCGGAGAGGACGGAGATGCTGCCGTTGCCAAGTGGTGCACCCTGATTGAGGACGTAGACCTCATTGACGCTGGGGCTGGCGGCGACGGCTATGGGGTGCTGGCCAACGTGGATTTCTCGGTCGAGTCGCACGTGGACGACGTCAAAGATGCTGACGGTGTCGCTGGCACCGTTGGTGACGTAGGCGAACTCTCGATAGTTTGCGGGGTACTCGGGGAAGTCGTGGCGGCGGCAGCCGGTGGCGAAGAGGAGGGCTGTCATGGAGAAAGCTGCCGCCAGTTGAAACCAGTGCGCGGGGGTGCTCAAAGGGCCTCGGAGGCGACTTGAATGCCGCGGGGCAGATTGCGGTGCACGATGGGAGCGATCTGGGCGAGTTCGTCCATCATGCAGACGAATTGTTCGGGATAGAGGGACTGCGGCCCGTCGGAGAGCGCCTTTTCGGGCTGGTCGTGAACCTCGACCATGATGCCGTCGGCACCGACAGCAACGCCGGCGCGGGCCATGGGCAGGACCTTGTCTCGCTTGCCTGTGCCGTGGCTGGGATCAACGAGGATGGGGAGGTGGCTGAGCCGCTGCACGGCGGGGACGATGCTGAGGTCGAGCGTGTTTCGGGTGTGGTCGGTGAAGGTGCGTACGCCGCGCTCACAGAGGGCGACATTGTAGTTGCCCTCGCTCATGATGTATTCGGCGGCCATGAGGAGTTCGTCGAGGGTGGCGCTGAGGCCGCGCTTGAGCAGGACCGGTTTGCGCTGCTTGCCGGCGCGCTTCAGCAGGGAGAAGTTCTGCATGTTGCGCGCGCCGATCTGGACGACGTCAGCGTGCTCGGAGACGAGTTCGAGCGACTCGTTGTCGATGGCCTCGGTGATGATGCGCATGCCAAAGGCGCGGCGAATGTCGGCCATGATGAGGAGGGCTTCGAGGCCGAGTCCCTGGAAGGCGTAGGGCGAGGTGCGAGGCTTGAATGCGCCGCCGCGGAAGAACTGTGCACCGGCAGCGGCGACCTTTTCTGCGATGCGGAAGGCCTGTTCGCGGCTCTCGATGGAGCAGGGCCCGGCGACGATGGCGAGATTTCTGCCGCCGATGGTGGCGTCTGTACCGGCGAAGGGGATGACGGTGTCTTCGTCCTTGACGTCGCGGCTGGCGAGTTTGTAAGCCTTGGTGACCCGGATGACTTCGGCGACGCCGCTGAGGGCCTCAAGGTTTCCGCGATCAACTTCGCCCTTGTTTCCGGTAATTCCGATGGCCGTACGCTCCGCGCCAGGCAGAGGATGCGGACGAAATCCGAGTTGCTCAATGTGCTCGCAGACCGCCTGAATTTCTTCCGGCGACGCCTGCGCTTTCATCACGACAAGCATGACCAAGCCCCCAAACAACTAAGTGTAAAGGCTGGGGCCGGGAAGGGCAACGGGGCAGCAGCCGAGACGCAGCTGAATGGAAGGTTGGAGTGGGTATGTGGGTTTCCTCGGCGCCCCGGCTTTGGTGAGCGCCTCTTCTCAAAATGGCTTTCAAATTTCAGCGTGGCCATCATGGCGTGTAGCGACTTGAGGCCGGCCGCTCCTCGCAACCTGTCCATCTTGGCCTGGGCAGCAAAGACGCGAAAGGCGGCCTGGACAGGCGGGCTAATCCACTGGGTTAGATTGGATGGAAGGCGGCAAAAGCCGACTCTATTTTGAGCTCCGCGGAAAGGTTTCTCGATGGATTTCCACCTAAATCCTTCGTCAGTCATCTTAGGCTGAGGAAGGATATAAGGTCCAACAAATTCCCTGTCAGGATTTTATGAATAGACGCATTTCGTTCCAGGAGCGATTGCCGAAAAGAATCATTTTGCGATCGCATTGAGAATGGCGCTGTACTCGCTCTCAATGTTTTGCCACGCAAAGTGGTGCTGAAAGGCCGAGATAGCATCTACGCCAAGTTGCTTACGCTTTGACTCATCGGCCACCAGCATTTGGATAGCGTCCGCCAAAGCCTCTGAATTATCAGGGGCGATAAGAATGCCTCCGCCAAATTGCAGAGTTTCAGGAATGCCTCCGACATTGGTGGCAATTACGGGTACTCCACTTGCCATTGCTTCCACAGTGACCATTCCGAAAGGTTCTTGCCAGACCGAGGGACAGCAGAAGATATCAGCCTGCCGGATTCGCGCAGCGTAAGCCTCCCCTGCAAGGTAACCAATCAGCTTGACGTTTGAGGCTTGCTGCTCTTGCAGAGACTTTACATACTTTGTTGTTTCAAAGGTTCCGAAGCCCGCTCCGCCAATAATCGAACAGTCTGCCGGAACGTTTCTTTCGCCAAGAAGATGCATGGCCTGCATCAGGACATGTACACCTTTTTCCGCGACCAACCTTCCGGCAAATACAATCTGAACACGCTTTCCAGAATGATGCTCGTCAGGATGAAAGAGTTGACCATCCGCCCCATTGAAAAGGACGTTTGCTCTCGCTCGCAATTGCGGATGAGTCGCCAAGGCTTCCTCTGCCAGGAAACTACTGCAGAACATCAGCGGAACGGATTCAGCATGGATGGTATTGACATCCTCGCTGGATGCATACCTCAAATGCGAGTTATTCATATGCAGGACGACACTTGCGCCCTTAGTTCGAGTTACAGGTGCAAGGAACGCTGCAAATTCGGGGCGGTTGTGAACCCAGACAATATCTCCATGCTGCAAAATATCGATGAGAGGACGAAAGATCACTCGCAGAACTGCGCGCTTAGCCAGGGCTGGGGAGTACCTCCACAAGCGCCCGATCTTAGATAAGTACTTATACTTTGGAAGATACAAGACTCGATGCTGGGGGAAATGCCACGTTGAATCGTAAGAAGGGCAAACAACGACTTCCTCACGATTACGCACCACGTTGGCAACCCAACGCGAAATAGCGCCGCCAGAAATCTCGGAAAAAGGCTCTGCATCCGTAAGCAGGTGATAGACCATTCAAGGCACCGTCCAGTTGTAGGATATACCAGAGAGCAAGCTCGCCAGTTTGGACAGTGTTTGGGCTTTCTAGAGTGGAAGCTGAGTTTTTCGGTTCGGTGCGGGATGTGTATCGGCCGGCGATGGGACCTTACCAGATTGGGTGCACGTGCTTTGAGGATTGATTTCGGAGGCTGTCCTCCGCGGCGATTGGGAGACATTCCATCTGGTGCCGTATGGATTAGGGCCTGTTCACACTGCCTGAGTGGTGGCGACGGGAGCGGAGTTTTCCTCAGTTCAAGAAGCGACGAGTGCGCTATAACTGGTTACTGAAGCGAGGAGCGACGCAGACATGGGGAAAACTGGCCCCGTCCCTGCGGGTTGCGGTGAAAATCCGTCCATACTGCGTTCTCGCCCTCGGCGGAGGGGTCGCCACAGCTCTCGGACTCGCCCTTGCGTGCCCAGAATTGCTTGGCCCGATTCTCGCCCGCAACGCCATCCATCCAGGTAGTGTGAACAGGCCCTAGATTAAGCTTGCAAGGTCGGGAAGCAGGTGATGCCGATGACCCAGACCTGGATGGGGCGGGCGATGGCGAACCCACGCCGAGAGATGGATGGCATTTGCATCAAAGTTCTCAGCCAGCCGGGGCAGTGTCATCAATCCAATTTGAGTGGCGAGTTTGGTTTAAGCGGCCTTATGTCAGACCTCCCGGGGGATCGGCGCAGATGTTCTCTCCATCTCGGCCCATGAAGGCTGGGGCATTGCAGAGCCTGAAATTATCAAATGTCAGATTTTTCGGAGCCGGATCTCTGGGGCATGATAGGGATGACAATGGCGGGTGCGACCATGGTGGTGAGGAAAACGAGGATGATCAAGAAGGAATGCATGGGAGAGACTCCAGTCCGCAGGAATTCGCGAACTGAATAATGATGCACTTGTAAAGGGAGGAACGTGTATCCCACAAGGGTGTGAGCAGCGTGGCGGTGGGATGGTTGCGGACCACTGGTGTCAAGACACGCCGGGTGATGCGTGGGGAAGCTCGAAGCTTAAGGGAGAAGGCTTGGAGAGGAAAAGCGGGGGGTGACGCGAGGGAGCGACTGGGAGGGAGAGGGCGGACTACTTCTTTTCGGAGGCGGGCCGGGCAGCCACAATCGCGGGAGCGATGAAAATGCCGACGAAGGCCAGGGAAATGATGAGGTCATGCATGGTCGTTGTCTCCTCGAGCAGTAACATCACGCTGTGTAACTAAAGTGTGCACCAGAGGCGATTGTTGTCCCATAGCACTTCGAGGCGGCGTATGGAACCAAAGTGCGCCGGGCATGACACGAAAGTGGTATTGCCTGCCGGGTGGCCCTGATCGGGAGCAAACTACTGAGAAAGCTTGCTGCGCTGGCTGTTCCATTTGAGAGCGAGGATGAGTACGTAGCCTAGTTGAATGACCCAAGTCGCGATGAAGGCCGCGACCATATATTTGTTTCCGCTTCCCATAGTCTTCTCCTGTCGGCCATCGTGAGGCCGGAGTGTTGCGGTTGATGCTTTGGCAGCTTAGTCGGCAGCGAGGGCAGCGTCTGCGGCTTCGCTCTGAATGCGCTGCTGACGGCGCTCGACATAGACGCGGAAGGCGAGAATGAGCAATCCCCAGCAGGCCCAGGCGAGTACGTTCCAGCCGAATGCGGCGAGCATGTGTGGGTCTTTGATGCCGGAGTCGTCACCACCGCCAAAGACGGGGGCGGGATGCTGTGTGCGCCACCAGCGGTTGGCCATGTAGACGATGGGCACGTCCATGGCGCCGAAGATGGCGAGGACGGCGGCGAGGGTCTGCATCTGGGGACCGGCGGCGAATTTGCGCAGGAGCAGGTAGCTGACATAGATGAGCCAGAGGACGAGGGTGGTGGTGAGGCGCGCGTCCCAGGTCCACCAGATGCCCCAGACCGGGCGACCCCAGAGGGGGCCGGTGATGAGCACAACGGTGCAGAAGACCACGCCAACCTCAGCGCCGGCCAGCGCCCAGGCATCGGCGGCCTGGGCCATGGACGGCCTGCCACGGCGTGTGGCGAGATAGACGATGGAGGCCACAAAGCTGATGGCGAAGAAGAGGAAGGCCAGCATGGCGTTGGGGACGTGGTAGTAGAAGATGCGCTGGACGTCGCCCATCGTCGCCTCAGTGGGGGCAGCGTACATGGCCTGGTAATAGCCCCAGCCCATCAGTCCGAGGGTGCCGAGGACGCTCACCCAAATCAGCAGTTTCTTCATTGCGAACTCACTTCCTTTTTTGCATCAGTTCTAATTATTCCGCCTGCAATACAGTGTCAAACAAGAGCAGGCTTACCGTCATGAAAATTATGTCGTAGCCGGCGAGCATCTTGATCCACAAGAGATGCGGGTCGCTGCCGTCCCCGGTGAGGATGGTCTTGACGGAGAGGACCATGGCCAACAGAGCCGGCAGAAAAATGGGGAACAGAATGAGTGGCAGGAGCAGGTCACGGTTGCGGCTGCGAATGGAGATGGCCGCGAAAAACGTGCCGTTGGCGACCAGGGCCCACGTACCGAGTGGTATCACCAGGAGGAGCAACCAGGCATCGCCCAGTGGATGGAGGTTGTAGAAGATGAAAAAGATGGGGCCGAGGACGATCTGGACGATGCAGACGAAGAGGAAGTTGGCCAGCACCTTGGCAAGGAAGAGCGCCGCGCCATCGGAGGGAGTCATGCGCAGAGCGTCCATGACCTGGTGGCGGATTTCGCGGGTCCAGGCTTGGTTGAGCAGGCTGACGGAGGCAAACATGGTGGCCACGCAGAGGACGCCGCCGGAGATTTGGCGGGAGACGTCGGCGGTGGGGTCAAAGGCAATGGAAAAGAGCACAACGACGAGCAGGGCGTAAAAGAGCATGGAAGTGAGCGCCTGCCAGGAGCGCCACTCAATGCGGAGATCTTTTTCGAGATGCGCCCAGACGAGGCCGAGCCAACTGTTGCCGGTTGTGTTTGGCTGGCTCATCGGGTGTGCTCCTCGGTTTTTCGGTCCTTGGTGAGATCGGCGAGGGTAGCCTGGGCGGCACGGAGATAGTCCGCAGGGCTGAGGAGGAGCTGGGTGCCGCGGACGCCGGCGGAGACGCTGATTTCGTCGAAGAGCTCGACGGTTTCATCGACGAAGACGGGATAGGCTTTTTTTGCGCCGAAGACGGTGACGCCGCCACGGATGTAGCCGGTGAGGGGCTGGACATCCTTGAGGGAGACCATTTCCGCCTTGCGGACGGCGGCGGTGCGGGCGAGCTTTTTGAAGTCGAGCTCGGCGTCGCCGGGAATGACGGCGAAGAAGTAGTCGCTGGTGCCGGAGGTGGTGAGCAGGGTCTTGAAGACCTGCTCGGCGGGTATGCCGATCTTGTGGGCAACGGTGGTGGCGGAAAGATCTTCCGGGTCCACGTCGTACTCGATGAGGCGATACGGTATGGCGAGGCCATCGAGGAAGCGCGCGCCGTTGGTTTTGGTGCTCATAGCGTCGGGCTCCCTTGTTCGAGGCTGGCGACGCGGCCGGCTTTGAGGGTGAGGACCCAGTCGGCGATGGGGGCGGCGAGCTCGCGCTGATGGGTGGTGAGCACGATGGTGCGGTTGCCGGTGCGGAAGCGGGCCAGGAGGCGGACCATCTGGTGGGCGCTTTCGACATCCATATTGGAGAAGGGCTCGTCGAGCAGGAGCAACTCGGGCTGTGCGAGGAGGACGCGGGCGAGTGAGGCGCGCTGGCGCATGCCCTGAGAATACTGGCCGAGGGTGCGGGGCAGAGCAGGGTCGAGGCCTACCTGGGTGAGAGCAACCTCCGGAGAGAGACATTCGCGGCCCTGGTAAAGGCGGGCGAAGTAGCGCAGGTTTTCGACGCCGGTGAGCTCGTCGTAGAGCATGGGGGCGTGGCTCATGTAGCCGATGCGGTCGCGGGCATCAAGCGGCTCGTGCTGGCCGAAGAGGCGGACGGTGCCGGAGGTGGGGACGAGGAGGCCGGCGAGGATGCGCAGGAGGGTGGACTTGCCTGCGCCGTTTTCGCCGAGCAGGACGTAGCACTTGCCGGGGGCAAGATTGACGGAGACCTGACGCAGAGCTGCGAAGGTGCCGAAGAGCCTGGAGACAGACTCAACCCGCGCCAGCGGGGAATTTTCCTGGATGGCGGGGGCTCCGGCGGACTCGCTCATGCGGTGACTATTGCCCGCCCTGGGAAGATGCCATGGTGTTGCCGGCTGGAGAGGCGGAGGCGGTTTTGACGCCGGCAGCCGGGGCAGCAGTGCCGGGGGCGCCGGGGGCAGCCGGAGCATACTTAGAGGCGCACTTGGCCTGGAGCTGGGTGGCATGGAAGACGCCATCGCGGCCGTATGTCCCGATGGCGAGTGCCTGGGCATCGCCCTTGAAGGTGTCCGGCGGAGGTTCGGTGCCGTCGTAGACGACCTTGATCCAGCGGGGATTGGCTGAGGCCTTGGGGTTGTGGCTTTCAAACTCGGTGAGGACGAAGTTGACGTGGGTTCCGGCCTGGGTGATGGACTCGGGCTTGACGAAGCCGTCGACACGCAGGTTCGCGGAGTAAGCCTTATCGCCCATGCCCATCATTTCAGCGAGGGTGACGTAGTAGCTCTTGTTGGATTCCTGAGCGGTAAACGCCAGATAGCCGATGGTGGCCAGCACCACGGCAACAGCAATACCGATGCGCAGCGTGGATTTCTTGTTGCCAGCAGTAGTCATCGCGACCCCATGTTTCTTCGGCACAGGCCCTGCTGTGGAGTCGATGCGCACAAAGAGCGGATCATCAGCCATGCGGAGCAGCCAAACTCTAGTTTACGAGCCGCAGCAAGCAGGGTCAACCACGTAAGGGATACAACTGGCGGGATGTGGCAGAAATGGGACGGGCCTGTGGGAAGTTGGGGCCGGATGCGCGCCCGGCGACGGAGTGCCCTGGCGGAGCGAAGAGGCATGTTTGGCGACCTTGGGGAAGGCCTCAGGAGTTCAAAGGCGGGGGGAGCCAGGGAGTATGCGGGACTGATTCAGGTTCGAAGCCGCGAGCAGGTACGGGAGGCCGAGGGAGACGACAAACGGGAGGGAAACGAGGAGATGATGCATCGCCAACTCCAAAGGGAGGACTGAATTGAAGTGAAGTGCTGGATTCACGGTAACGAACGGCGTGTTACCTTGCAATACTAAAGTAATAAAAATGCTATTACTGTGGCAGCGAAGGGGTTTTGCTGGGTGGTGGGGCGCTCGTGTAGATGGCAGGTGAAAAGTGGGTGAATTGCGAATTTGGGCGGCCCGGCAGTGTGCGAGGCCTGTTGATGTTTGGTAGTTTCATGGGTATGCGAAACCGTAGCGTTGAAGTGGCGTTGTGTTTGGTGTCTGTGCTGAGTGTTGGAGTGGTGGGAGTTGCCCAGCAGGCGGGTCGGATTGATTTGCCGACGAGCAAGCAGCTTTTGGAGCTGGTTCCGGGAGCTCCGCAGGCGCTGAACAGCCTGCCGATGGCGATGGCGTGGTCGCCGGATCATCGCTGGCTGGCAGTGGTGAATTCGGGGTACGGGACGTTTGAGTCGGATTACAACCAGTCGATTGCGGTGCTGGACGCGACGACGGGCAAGGTTGTGGACTTCCCGGAGCGGCGAACGGGGATTGGGGCGGCGCAGACGCTGTATTCGGGGCTGATTTTCAGCGGGGATGGGCGGCACCTGTATGCCAGCGTGGATTCGCTTTCCGCGCCAGTGGCGATGAAGGCGGAGCAGACGGGCAATGCGATTGCGGTGTATGGCTTCCACGATGGAGTGGTGACGGCGGAGCGGCTGATTCCGATTGGGCTGCAGGCGCTGACTGCGGTGCGGACACAGAACCCGATCGGCAAGCCGGTGGCGGCGGGGTTGGCGATTCCGGCGCCGACGGGGCTGGCGCTGGTGCCTGGCGGGAAGGCGGGCGAGCGGATTCTGGTGGCGGATAACTATTCCGACGATGTGCTGCTTTTGGATGCTGGGACGGGCGCGGTTCTGCACCGGTTTGACCTGGCGGAGAATGCGGTGGTGCCGTCAGTGTATCCGATTGCGGTGACGGCGACCTCGGACGGGAAACGGGCGTTTGTGGCGCTGTGGAACGGGTCGGCGGTGGCAGAACTGGACCTGCTGACGGGCAAGGTGGTGGGCAAGGTGGCGCTGCTGGGGCCGGCGCGGGCGACGGACCCGAGTTCGCATCCGGCGGCGTTGGCGCTGGCGGCCGACGGCAAACGGCTGTATGTGGCCCTGGCCAACCGGGATGCGGTGGCGGCGGTGGACCTGAGCGGCGAGCGGATGAAGCTGGCCGGGGTGTACGACACGCGGCTGCCGGGGCAGTCGTACTTTGGAGCGATGCCGGATGCGCTGCAGATTTCAGCGGACGGCAAGCAGTTGTTTGTGGCGAATTCGGGATCGAATGCAGTGGCCGTGCTGGGGCTGGAGGCGAAACTGGACGGGAAGACGCCGGTGGGGGCGGTTGGATTTATTCCGACGGAGTGGTATCCGACGGCGCTGGCACTGCACGACGGGCACCTGATTGTGGCGACGGCCAAGGGCAAAGGGACGGGGCCGAACGTGCTGGCGCAGCGGGTGCCGGCGAGCCTGACGGAGCCGAAGATGAAGCGGCTGGCGTCGCGGCCGCATACCTACATTGCGACGCTGCTGTATGGGTCGCTGGCGTCAATTGACCTGGCGAAGGCGCTGCCGGAGCTGCCCAGCCTGACGCGGGCAGTGGTGGAGAGCAACCGGATGCTGAGCGCGCAGCAGCATTTGCAGTTTGCGGGGGGCGCAAACCCGATTCGCCACATTGTGTACATCATTCGCGAGAACCGGACGTATGACCAGTTGCTGGGCGACCTGGGCGTGGGCGACGGGGATCCGACGCTGACGATGTACGGGGCGGCGATCACGCCGAATCTGCATCGGCTGGCAAAGCAGTTTGGGGTGCTGGATGATTTCTATGATTCCGGCGAGGTTTCCGGTGACGGGCACGTGTGGTCTACGGCCGGCATTACCAGCGATTACACGGAGAAGACGTGGCAGCAGAGCTATCGCGGGCGGGAGCGGAATTACGACTACGAAGGGGTTGTGGAGGAGGGCTATCCGCTGGCCGAGGGGATTCCGGACATGAACGAGCCGGAGAGCGGGTATCTGTGGACGGATTTTGCGGCGCACGGGAAGAGTTTGTATCACTTTGGGGAGTTTATTTCGACGAAGTTCTGCGATGACTCGGGGGAAGCGCCGAAGGAGGCTTCTCCGCTGAATGGGACGCCGGAGCCGGCACCGCAGTTGTGCGGGCACGCGTTTATTCGGGCAGGAGCGGCGATTCCTGCAAATTATGGGGGCGGGACGAGCAGGTATCCGTGGAAGATTCCGCTGATTGCGAAGAATGTGGCAACGAAGCCGGAGTTGGAGGGGCACTTTGACGCGGCGTATCCGGACTTTAACCTGATGTTTCCGGATCAGTTGCGTGTGGAGGAGTTTCTGACGCACTTCCGGGGGTGGGTTGCCGATCTTCAGGGCGGCCACGAGACGATGCCCAACTTCGTGATGCTGCGCCTGCCGAACGACCACACGGCGGGGACGACGCCGGGGAGTCCGACGCCGCGGGCGTCTGTAGCGGACAACGACCTGGCGGTGGGCCGCGCTGTGGAGGCGATCAGCAAGAGCCCGTACTGGGCTTCGACGGCGATTTTTGTGTTGGAGGACGATGCACAGGACGGGGCGGACCACGTGGACGCGCATAGGTCGATTGCGCTCGCGATCAGCAAGTATGCTCCGCGCGGGGATGCACCGCGGGTGGACCATACGTTCTATACGACGGTAAGCACGCTGCGGACGATGGAAGACCTGCTGGGGGTTCCGCCGATGAACAACAACGATGCGTTCGCACCGCTGATGCAGGTGGAGTTTGCCGGAGCAGGGGACCAGCCGGCGTATGAGGCGGACTTTAGCAACCGGGACAATGGGCTGATCTACACGGCGAACGCGGCCAGGGCGGTGGGGGCCAAGGAGTCGAGCAAGATGGACTTTACGCACGAGGACCGGGCTGATCCGCGGAAGCTGAACGTGATTTTGTGGAAGGACGCGATGGGCGGTGCGCCGGTGCCGGCGATGCTGGCGCATCCGGCGAGTGCGCGGAAGGACGACGATTAGGCTGTTCCAGGGCCACCGGGAGCCGGGAGGCGATGGCGGCAAGAGGCGGGACGATTTGCATGGCGACGCAGAAGCGGATATGAGTTGTGGGGAAGCTGAGCTGGGAGTATTATGGCTGCAATCATTTTCCCTGTGACACGTCGAGCGGGTTGGCAGCAATCGCTGGGGTAGACTCAAGGCGTTTTGTCCGGGGTGTATTGGTTGCCTTGAGGAAGTGTATGACGAAGCGGAAGCTTTGCGCGTTTGCTGTGTGCCTTGCCGTGGCTGGGATTGTGGCGCTGGCTGGGCGGAGTTGCGGTGCCCAGGAGCCGGGGAAAGAAGCGGCGGCGTTCAAGTTCACGACAATCGACAACCAGGTTTTGGACGAAGCGAAGATGGTGGACGACGTGTACCAGCACAAAGGGCTGGTGATGCACGATGCCGACCTGCAGGCATACCTGGACATGGTGGGTAAACGGGTGCTGGGGACGCGGGCGATTCCGGAGAATGTGAACTTCCAGTTTCGTGTGCTGCGTGACCCGATGGTGCAGGCGTTTGCGCTGCCGAATGGGAGCGTGTATGTGACGACGGGGCTGCTGGGGCTGCTGCAGAATGAGGCGCAACTGGCCGGGGTATTGGGGCACGAGACAGCGCATGTGTTCGAGCGGCACGGATATCTGGAAAACCGCAGCGTGCGGAAGAAGATGCTGACGATCAACATTTTGCAGATTGCGGCGGGTGCGGTGCCGGTGGGGCCGAATGTGGGAGCAGCGGTGTCAGCGTTTGGAGCAGCTGTGAACTTGGGAGCCGCGGCGAGCTCAGTGATTCTGGTGGCGAGTGTGTTTGGGTACAGCCGGGAGATGGAGCACGAGGCGGACAACGATGGGTTGATTGCGATGACGGCGGCGGGCTACGACCCGGCGGAGATGGCGCGGTCATTTGAACTGCTGAAGGAAGACAGCCACCTGGAGTTTGAACCGTTTGTGACGTTTTACCACGATCATCCGAAGTTGGAGGATCGGCAGGCGTTTGCGGCAGACTATGCGACGAAACATGCGGGGGAGAAACTGGAGAGCGGCGATGCGCTGTTGTACGAGGGGAAGGTGGCGCCGGCGGTGTGCGTGGAGATTGACAGCGACATGCAAAGCCGGCGGGCGCGAACGGCATTGGCCCGGGCGACGCGATTGACATCTCAGTTCCCGGACAGCCTGCGTTACCTGACGCTGGAGGCGGATGCTTACCGTGCGTTGGGGCCTCGAACGGCGGAACCGACCGAAGAAGAGAAGACGCACCACGGACAGTCGGAACACCGGAAGGAATATTTCAAGATGACCGAGCAGGAAGAACAGGCTCGGCTGCTGCAGAAGCCTGAGGGCCAGGAGGCGCTGAAGGCGAGCCGCGACAAGGCCGAGGTTCTGTACAAGCAGGTGCTGACGGTCGACCCGAAGTTTACCAGCGCGCTGCGGGGTTTGGGATTCCTGTATGAAGACGAGACGCGGTATGGGGAGGCAGCGGCGGAGTACAAGGCGTATCTGGACCTAGAAGCCGGGACGAGCATGGATCACCTGCGTATAGAGCGGCGGCTTGCCGCGTTGCAGAAGCAGGGAGATGCAGCGGCGAGCAGTGGAAGTGCGGTGAAGAACTAGCTTCGAAAGACAGTCCGTTGCGCGGAAGGGACGGACGGAGGAAGAGGACGCTATGGGAAAGAAGTTTGCGTGGTTGTTGAGTCTGGTTGCAGCGATGGTGCTGGTGCCGGGGGCGGTGGCGATTACGCCGTCGTGGTCGTATGAAGCGGCGAAGATTACCAAGGGGAATTTTGCGATTCATACGGCGTGCGTGATGCCAGCTTCGGGGAAGCTGACGCGGATTGGGATGAAGGGCCAGGAGGGGATGTCTAAGGAGTCAGAAGAGTGGGGCAATGCGCTGGAGAATCTGGTTGAGGCGCACTTGAAGAATGCGAATGTGCAGCTGTTGCCGGCAACGAGCGCCGGGACGAGCAGCGCCAGTGCCGACGAGATTCAGCAGGTTGTGCTGCAGCTTGAAGAGAAATACAAGGGGCTTGCGGCACAGATCAACCGGAAGCCGAAGGACATTGGGAAGAGCCGCTTTACGCTGGGCGATGATGTGGCGCTGCTGCCGTGTGCGGCCAAGGCGGATGTGCTGGTGTTTGTGGAGGCCGATGGCCAGGTGACGACGGGCGGGAAAAAGGCGATGTCGCTGCTGGTGGGTGGAGCGATTCCGTATGCGAGCCTGGTTCTGACGATGGCGGATGCGAAGACGGGAGAGATTGTGGCGTTTGCGCGGATGTCGAACGCGGAGAACTTCGGGGAGAAGTTTGTGGACCGGTCGGATGAGGTGTTTGGCAAGGCTCTGGACAAGCAGTTTGGGAAGCTTCGGCTGGGGACTTACCAGAAGGCAAAACCGTAAGGGCAAAGCTCAACGCCAGTGGGAGCCGGCTGCCTTGCGGAGTTCTGCGAGGGGGTAGAGTGTTCCGCGCCATGTGACGCCGCCGCGGACCAGAGCGAGGGTCATGGAGCGGAGCATGGCAAAGAGAAAGAGCACCCAGGCAAAAGGGTAGACGAGGAAGTAGGCGGGTGGAACGCGGGTGAGGCGGGCGGCGGCGAGGTAGATGGCGGCGATGGCCGCGAGCGTGACCAGACCGGCGAGGCGCGCGGGGCCAGCGATGGCGGCCAGGGGCAGGACGATTTGCAGGGCAACGCCGAAACATGCGGCGAGGGTGACGGGGACGCTAAATCGGTAGAGAGCGAAGAGGTTCTTTTCTAGGTTGCGGACGACTCCCCATGCGCCGTGGGACCAGCGAACGGCAGCAAGCTCCGGGCCGAGGACGACGCGCTGGCGGAAGCCGGCACGCTTGAGCCGCCAGCCGAGGCGGAGGTCTTCGAGGACTTCCATCGGTTGGGACTCAAAGCCGCCGAGGGCCTGGTAGGTGGAGCGGCGGATCAGATTGAAAGCGCCGACGCCGAGGAAGTCGCGGGCCCCTGGGTCGGCGACGCGCCATAGGTGGAGCGTCCAGCAACTGAGGGCGTGCATGGCGCCGTGCATGGCGCGTTCGCCGAAGGATTTCATGGTCCAGTCGGGCATAAGTACGAGGTGGTCGGCGTGATCTGCCTGGGCGTAGCCGAGGGCGAGGGAGAGGGTTTGGGGAGCAAAGACGACGTCGCCGTCGGTGAAGAGGAGCCAGTCAGATTGGGCGAGGGCGGCGGCGGTTGCCAGGGCGTGGGGCTTGCCGAGCCAACCTGCGGGCAAGTGGGTGATGTGGAGGACCTGCAGCGAGTGGGGCGAGGCGGTTGCGGCGAAGTCGGCGGCGAGGTGGTCCATGAGGGGGCCGGTTTGGTCGGTGGAGCGGTCGTTGACGGCGATGACCTGGAGGCGGATGCCGGTGGACCCGAGCAGAGAACGGAGGGTGGTCTGGATGGAGGTTTGCTCGTTGCAGGCGGGGACGATGACGGTGAGTTGGGGCTGGTTGTCGTCGGTTGGCAGGGGCCAGGCGGCGGGGAAGCGCGTGAGGTCGGGCAGTGTGGGTCCGAAGCGGAGCCACTGGAGGGCCTGCCAGAGCCAGCCGAGGGCGAGGAGCCAGGCGGCGGTGAGGAATGTCCAGTGGGCGAGGTGGGAAGGGGTCACGGATTCAGTATCGCCTGTTGGAGTGGAGGTGATTTGAGGGGATGAAAGTGGGGACCCCGAAAGTGGCTTTTTGGCTGTCTTGCAAGCAGGTGTGAAAAGTTAAGTTGTTGATTGTAGGGTAGCTAGATAGGTATAGGCGAATAAGAAGAGAATGAGAGTGCATGTTTTTGTTGTCATTCTGATTTTTTCTGCTTGGAAGTTATCGATTTCAAGATGGATGTTGGCTTTGGCAGTGTGTATTTCCGTGCAACATTGTGCGCATTGCTGCTTGCAGCTTTTCGCCTCCGGGAGCGTATTGGAAAGGTGACGTAGGCCGTTGCCAGCTTGCAGCTGGTTTGAGCTGGGCTCGATGGCTGGTTGGCTCTCAATTCCATTGTGCGCGTTTCGGGATTAATTATCGGCAAGTTTTGAGAGGAAATTTTAAGGTCAGGGGTGGGGCGGGGGAGGGTTTCGGGCGGGGGATTGGTGGTTCCCAGCCTTTCGACAAATGGCGTCAAAAGGCTGGGGCTTCCGAACGGTCGCCGTGGCGGGCATTACGGTCAGTTGGCGAGGACGGCGCGGTAGCGGAGCTTGTTCTTCTTGACCTTTTCGATGGCCTCGTTGGCTTTGGCCATGGGAAAGGCTTCTGTCTTGGCGCGGACGTTATGGCGGGCGGCGACGTCGACCATTTCGCGGAGCTGGTGGGGGCTGCCGATGGGGCTGCCGGTGATGGAACGGATGCCGGAGATGAGCGAGAAGGCCTGGACGGATACGGGCGCAGGAGGAACGCCGACGAAGCAGAGGGTCCCGGTGGGACGGAGGGCCTGGATGTAGGACATCCAGTCCTGATCAGCGTTGATGGTGGAGAGGATGAAGTCGAAGGTGTTGGCGACTTCGCGCATGGCCTTGGTTTCGCGTGTGTTGACGAAGTGGTGTGCGCCGAGGGCGCGGACTTCCTCTTCTTTGGCGGCGGAGGTGGAAAAGGCGGTGACCTCGGCGCCGAAGACGCGTGCGAACTGGAGGGCGAGGTGTCCGAGGCCGCCGATGCCGACAATGCCGACGCGGGAGGAGGGATTGATGCCGTGGGCGCGGAGGGGATTGTAGACGGTGATGCCGCCGCAGAGGAGCGGTGCGGCCTGTTCGCTGGGCAGGGAGTCGGGAATGGGAATGGCGAAACGGGCGTTGACGCGGACCGAGTCGGCGTATCCGCCATGGCGATGGACGCAGGTGGCTTCCATGGCTGGGCAGAGGTTTTCCATGCCGCGGGAACACCACTCGCACTGACCGCAGGAGTTGGACTGCCAGCCGACGCCAACGCGTTGGCCGATAGTGAGTGTGCTGACGCCGGTGCCGATGGCCCGGATAGTGCCGATGATTTCATGGCCGGGAATGAAGGGGTATTGGCTCATGCCCCAGTCGTTTGCGATGAGGTGCAGATCGCTGTGGCAGACGCCGCAATGGGAGATGGAGATTTCCACCTCCTGGGCTTTCAATTCACCGGGGGAATAACGAAAAGGCAACAATTCCGCGCCCGCTGCGTGGGCTGCAAGTCCTTGAATCTGGCTCATAAGAATCCTTGGGGGGCCAAAAGTATTGAGTTATGCGGGAGGCCAAGGCTACTGCAGGAGGACTGGCCAGCCGGGAATTGGCAACTGGGTTCCGCATTGGGAGCCGGCTGCCGGATCGGGGGACTGAATACTGCTAGTGTAACCCGCCTCCGGCTTCTACGCGCAGGTTGAGGAGGAGTTGTCCGTTGAGGACACCGCCGGCAGGTGCCTGGGCGAGGAGGCTGATGGTTTCTCCGTGGAGGCCGGCTTCGTCGCTTCCGCGGCCAGGTTCGAGGGTGTTGGCCATGGAGAGGGGGAGGCTGGAGAGGGTTTGCCCTTCGACGGCGGCCTGGGATTCGGGCAGGAGCAGGGTGACGTAGAGCTGGTCGGGAGCGTGGAGGCTGTTGAGTCGGGCTGCGGCAGCATCGAGAGTGGTGGGCCGTCCCTGGGGACGGGTAGCCTCAATGGTGCGGTCGAGTGCAGCGGAGCCGGAGACGAGCAGGCGGAGGGTAGCCGGTTCGAGACGTGAAGGGAGAGTGAAGGGCAGGCGGAGGTTGCGAGTCTGGCCGTGGAAGGGGCGGATGGTGGCCTCAACGGTGACTGTGTCGCCGGCATGGACAATGCCTGAGGAGACAAGGCGGACGCTTTCGAGCTCGGCGCGCATGTCGCGGTTGATTGCCTGGACATGGAGATCAATGCGTTGCATGGGGGTGGTTCGGCCGGAGTTGGTGTAGAGGCGGTTGAAGGCGTCGGCGACGGCAAAGGCGGCCTGGAGTTGGGAGGCCATGGTGTCGGAGGGGGTTCCCCACACGTCTACAGGGACGGAGGGGAGTCCCTGGACGGCGATGGAGCCGGTGACGTGATAGCTGGTGTCGGAGGTGCTGAGGTTGTTTTCAAGCAGGATCTGATAGATGGATACGAGCAGCGCGGAGGGGGTCATCTGGGCGAGGTCGAGGACCTCGAGGTGGTGGACGGTGGGGCTGAGGCCGGGCGCGGAGACGGTGAGGGAGACGGGAATCATACGGGCGGAGACGCCGAGTTCGCCGCGGATGGCGGAGGCGCGGTCCTGGGTGAAGGCGCCGATGGTGCGGCCGGTGTTGATGATTTTGAAGGCGTTGAGGGGCGAGGCGAGGGTGGCGACGACCTCTGCGGTGGTCATGGGGAGGGAGACGGGCCCGGCCTGAAGGACGGGATGACCGCAGGCGAGCAACTGCGTGGGGTCGATGTAGGTGACGGTGCAGGTGGCGGCGATTTCAAGGTCTCCGCGGACCAGTTGCAGGCTGACGGCAGAGCCGGGGAGCAGCGGGGCGTTGTCAGAGGTGTCGGATGTCTGGCCCATGGGACCGCCGGCGGAGATGGTTTCAAGGCCGGTGCCGGCCATGCGGTCTTTCCAAACACGGATGGCTTCCGGCGAAAAGCCGCTCATGAGCAGTGGGGTTTCCATGGCCTGAAAAGTCATTTGGCCGGTGGAGTCGGTGATGGCGGCTTGGGGCAAGGGCTGGCTGGAGGTGGGCATGTCACGGACTTCCAGCATGTCGGCGATGGGAGTGATGCCAGCGATGGGCTGTTTGCTGAACTGTCCGATGCGGTAGGAGAGTGCGCCGAGCAGGCGGCCCTCGATGTAGACAGGGCTACCGCTCATGCCGGCGACGACGCCGGTGAATTCGGCTTTCTGGCCGTGGAGACGGGCGAGGATCATGTCTTTGCCGGGGCCGCGTGCCCCACGGAGGACACCGAGGATTTCGACATCCATGGGTTCGGGGATGGTGCCCTCAAAGACGGTCCAGGCTATGCCGCGGAGTCCGCGATGGACCTGGGCCAGGGGGAAGATGCCGACCGAGGAGGGAGGCGGAGCGGAGAGGGGGGATTGGGGAGGAAGAGGCGGCTGTGCGCCCGGGGGCGGGGACGCTGGTGCCTGTGCCAGGGCCGGGGAAGCCAGGCAGAGGATGAGGGCAGCGGCGAAAATCTGTTTGCGGGATGTTTCCTTCACGGGGATTGGCACGTCTACCAGATTAGACGGTTGCGGCCGTGCGCGGTGAAAGTTTGCGTGTATGGGGGTGTGCCTGGGGGTCTGGGCGATTCGATTTGGCAAAGTGTTGGGCCAAATGCGGCGGGCGCACCGTATGCTGTTTGTACCCGAGGTGGTCATGTTGCGCATGCATTTGATGGATTTTGGCAGTACTGAAGCTGCTCGCTCAAAGGTTTTTCTTCGTTCAGCGATGGTGGCGGCGGCATTTGCCGTGTTGCTGTGGCAGGGCGGGCCGAGTCTGATGGCGCAGGCTACGCCACCGCCGCCGCCCGATACGACGCCAGATGCTGGTGGGCCTGCGTCGGACAACGGCTCGATCGTGGTGCCGAAGAAGAAGGCTGCGCCTGAGGAGGCGCCGCCGCCAGCGCCGGTTGCGCCGAAGATTCGGAATCCGGAGGGGTTGCCGCCGGTATCGATTGTGGTGGAAGTGCCGGAAGTGACGGTGGATGTGGGCGTGTTGCTGGAGAAGACGCACCAGTTTGTGCCGAATCTGCAGGCGGGCAACTTTGTGGTGTACGAGGATGGGAAGCCGCAGAAGGTGATTGGGTTCAAGCGGACGGAGGCACCGATTACGGCGCTGATGATCTGCGAGTTTGCGTCGACGAACTATCAGTTCATCTACGACATGCGGAATGCGGCGTACAGCTTTGCCGAGCAACTGCGGCCGCAGGATTATGTGGCGCTGATGACGTATGACATGAACACGAAGATTGTGGCGGATTTTACGCAGGACAAGCGGGAGATACTGTCGGCGATCAATTCGCTGCGAATCCCTGGGTTCAGCGAGCGGAATTTGTTTGACGCGCTGTATGAGGGGCTGGACCGGTTGAGCCGGATTGAGGGGCAGAAGTACATCATTCTGATTGCGTCGGGGCGGGATACGATGTCAAAGATCACGCTGGACAAGATGCTGGACAAGGTGAAGAAGACGCCGAATGTGACGATTTTCACGATTTCGACGGGTCAGGTGGCGCGGATCATGACGGAGGGCCGCGGCGGGTGGGGCGGCGAGATGCGGGATATGGACTACCTGCAGGCGGACAACCAAATGCAGAATTTTGCGCGGATGACGGGTGGGATGTACTTTGCGCCGCGATTTGTGGCGGAGCTGCCAGATGATTTTGGAGCGATTAATTCGGCGATCCGGTCGAAGTATGAGCTGATTTACCATCCGACGAACTCGGCGCAGGACGGGAGCTTCCGCAAGCTGGAGGTAAAGCTGGTGGATGTGGAGGGTCATCCGCTGCTGATTACCGACGAGAAGCACAAGCCGCTGAAGTATGAGCTGATCTACCGGAATGGTTACCGGGCGAAGCAGGAAGTGGAGTAGCGGACGAGGAGCGGAGAAGCGGGTGCCCAGAAACGGGAAGCGGCTGGCCAAAGGATGGCCAGCCGATTGGGTGCAGATGCTCCCTGAGACCATCGTGGGTGGTGGTCGTCGCTTCCCAGTGCGGGATGCCGGGCCGTGAGAGGTGGCTGCCCGCGTTACCCCGGAAGTATTGATTCGACCGGGGTTTGAGCGCCGCACCAGTCTGCGGCGCGAAGTTCATCGGGGTTAACCGAAGAGCGAGACGTAGCTGGCGTAGAGGTAGTAAATAACGATGACGCCGGTCATCACTGCGGTGGCCAGCATGCTGGCATGAGCCAGGGGCTGCACCTTGTTGATACGGGCCACGATCTGGTTTTGCATATCCCTTTCGTGGGCAAAGGCTTCATCGAGGAAGACCTGGCCATCTTCATTTTTGGCCAGACTTGAGCGATAGACATAGAGAGCTGCGGTGATCACCGCGACCACAGCCCAAACGATCCACATTGTGAGAACCAGTCCAGTTGGCATAAGCGCTGCCTCCTTCGGCATCGGGGGTCCCGGCATGGAAGAGAAGAGACGCTCGTCGCGGCAGCGGATTCAGCAGCCGCGCGAGTGGCAGGGGCCGCTCGACTGTAACTATAGCGCTGTTTTGGTTTGACGGCACAAAAAAACCTGTGATGGCGGTCACGCATGAGAGGCCCGCTAGTCACGGCCAAAGGCGTTTAATTTCCGCACCCTTGGAGGGACGGAATCTGCGACTAAATGAGGCTTTGAAGCATCCAAGAGTAATATCGGACCAAATTGCTCTTGATTCACTCGGCGGCTTTGCGTAGAGTGAGAAGAGACGGAAAGTCCAAGACATTGCTTCAGGGAGAAACGGAATATGGCAACCGCAACTGCAGGCCAGGCGACGAGCCCGGAAACGAAAGCAACTCCGCTGAACATGACCCCGTCGGCCATTGCCAAGGTACGGGAGATCATGGCGACGCAGGATCCTCTGCCGGCCGGTCTGCGCGTAGGCGTGGTGGGTGGCGGCTGTTCGGGGTTTCAATACTCGATGGCGTTTGAAAACCAGGCCGGCATGATGGACAAAGTGTTCACTTATGACGGGTTGAAGGTGTTTATCGATGCGACGTCGCTGATGTATCTGAACAACTGCCAGGTGGATTACGTGGAGACGTTCGAGGCGGCTGGGTTCAAGTTTGAGAATCCGAATGTGAAGAGCACCTGCGGGTGCGGTTCGTCGTTCAGCGTGTAAGATTTTGGATGGATTTGCGGAAAGGGCTGCCCGGAAGGGTGGCCCTTTTTGTGTTTGCACGAGGGGATTGAGGAGTGGGGGTTGGAGAACTTTTTGGGGCAGATTTTCGTCTGGTTAAGGAAGATTTCAGGTTGGTGGGATAGGTTGTATGGTGTGGACATGCGTTTTGGAGCGTTGCGGGGTTGTGTTGTGAGGAATGGGATTGCGGCCGCGGGGTTGCTGGGGTGCGTGCTGGCGGGATGCGCGGGGGTGTTGGCGCAGAGCGGGGCTGCGGGCGGGAAGCCGGTGGTAACGCTGGACGAGGCGATCCAGAGAGCGGAAGCGAATGAGCCGGTGTTTGCCGGAATGAAGGCGGATAGCCAGGCGGCGGGGCTGGACCGGTGGATTGCGCGGACGACGCTGCTGCCGAATGCGGTGTATCACAACCAGGCGATTTATACGCAGTCGGGAAGCGAACTGGGGGCGAACTCGCCGAAGTTCATTGCTGGCAACGGGGTTCACGAGTACATGAGCCAGGCGGTGGTGAACGAGACGGCCGGGCTGGTGCAGGTGGCGGGTGTTCGGCGTGCGGATGCGGTGGCGGCGCGGGCGGCGGCGGAGCTGGAAGTGGCTCGGCGGGGTTTGGTGGCGGCGGTGACGGGGCTGTATTACGGGGAGCTGGCGGCGGAGCGGAAGCTGGCGATTGCCGAGCAGGCTCAGACGGAGGCGGCGGGGTTTACCGGGTTGACGGGCAAGCGCGAGAATGCCCGGGAGGCGGCGCACGCGGACGTGGTGAAGGCGGAGCTGCTGGAGCAGCAGCGGGATCGGGAGCTGGGAGACGCGCGGCTGGGAGCGGAAAAGGCGCATTTGGAGCTGGGGGTGCTGCTGTTTGCCGATCCGCGGACAGAGTATGCGCTGGCGGCGGGCGGGGAAGCGGCGGAGTTGCCGACGCTTGAGGCGGTCGAGGAGGCTACGGGGAAGAGCAATCCGGAGTTGAAGAGCGCGCTGGAGGGTTTGAAGGCGAGTCAGGCGGATGTGCTGGGAGCGCGGGCGGCGTATTTGCCGGAGCTGGGGTTGAATTTGACCTACGGAATTGATGCGCCTCAGTTTGCGGTGAACGGGCCGGACCACTTGAGCAATATGGGTTATTCGGCGAGCGTGACGTTGGACCTACCGGTGTGGGATTGGCTGGCGACGCATGGGAAGGTGCGGCAGAGCGAGATACGGCGGGATGCGGCGAAGGTGGCGCTTACGTCGGCGCAGCGGCGGCTGATTGCGCAACTGGAGGAGACGTATGGGGAGGCGTCGGTGGCGCGGGAGCAACTGGCGTCGCTGGACCGGAGTGTGGCGACGGCGGCGGAGAGCCTGCGGCTGACGAAGATGCGGTATGCGGAGGGCGAGGGAACGGTGCTGGAGGTAGTGGACGCACAGGCCTCGTATGTGGATGTGGCGAACGCGCAGGAGGATGGGCGGGTTCGGTATGAAGTGGCGCGGGCGCAGTTGGAGGCGCTGGCGGGACGGTTGTAGTGGATTGGATGGTCCCCGGTCCCCAAAAGGCCAGGGACCGGGGGCACCCGGATTTGCGTGTTGCGAAGTTTGAGTGAGATTTGGGATAGGACGACGATGAGATCAATGCGTGGACAGAGTGTAACGGCGTTGGCGGGGTTGCTGTTGGCCGTGGGTGTGGTGGCGGGTTGCAAGAAGGAGGCTGCGCCGGTCGTTGAAGTGACGGTGCAGGCGGAGAAGCCTGAGTTGGGGGCAATTTCCGAGCACATTGTGGCCGATGCGGTGCTGGAGCCAGTGGCTCAGGCGGCGATTGTGCCGAAGATCAGCTCGCCGGTGAAGAAGTTTTATGTGCAGCGGGGGGCGCATGTGCGGGAAGGCGAGTTGCTGGCGACCTTGGAAAATGGCGACCTGACGGCGGCCGCGATGGACAGCAAGGGATCGTACATGGCGGCCGCGGCGGCGTATGCGACGGAGACCAAGGCGCAGGTTCCGGAGGACACGCTGAAGGCGGAGGCGGACGTGGCCGAGGGGAAGGCGAACCTGGATTTGAATGCGAGCATTGTGAAGAGCCGAAAGCAGTTGTTTGCCGAGGGAGCGATTCCGGGGCGGGACCTGGATACGGCCCAGGCGGCGCTGGTGGAGGCGCAGGCGGCGTATGACGCGGCGGCGAAGCATCTGGAGAATGTGAAGGCGGTGAGCCGGGCGGCGGCGTTGAAGGGAGCCGAGGGGCAGTTGACGAGCGCGGAAGGGAAGCTGAAGGGAGCCGAAGCGCAGGTGGGGTACTCGGAGATACGGAGCCCGATCGATGGGGTGGTGACGGATCGTCCGCTGTTTGCCGGGGAGACGGCGGCGGCGGGGGCGATGCTGCTGACGGTGATGGATACGCGTGTGTTGCTGGCCAAGACGCACGTGGCGCAGAATGTGGCGCAGCGGCTGAAGGTGGACGATGAGGCGGCTGTGACGGTGCCTGGGGTGGCGGATGCGGTGGCCGGGAAAGTCCAACTGATAAGCCCGGCGCTGGATGCAGGCAGCACGACAGTTGAGGTTTGGGTGCGGCTGGAGAACAAGGCTGGAGCGCTGAAGGTTGGGACTCCAGTGAAGGTGTCGATTACGGGGCGGACGGAGGCGAAGGCGCTGAAGATTCCGCTGAAGGCGGTGCAGACGGGTCAGGATGGGGCGAAGAGCGTGATGGTGGTGGGCTCGGATGGTCTGGCGCACAAGAAAGCGGTGACGCTGGGCATTGCCGACGGAGACGATGTGCAGGTGCTGACGGGAGTGGACGAGGCCGACCAGGTGATTACAGGCGGCGCGTACGGGATGGACGACGGGACCAAGGTGAAGGTGGGAGCGGCAGACGACGCGAAGCCAGACGCGGGCGGGGGAGAGTAAGGCGATGGCGAACGATCCCCAGGTTGGCGTGCAGGGCTTCTGGTTGGCGCGATCGACGCGGACGATCTTCTTTTTTGTGGGGATTCTGACGGTCGCGGGGATTTACCTGGGCTTCCAGGTGCCGATATCGGTGTTTCCGGAGACGAATTTTCCGCGGGTTGTGATTGGCGTGGACAACGGTGTGATGCCTGTGGAGCAGATGCAGGTGACGATCACCAAGCCGATCGAGGACGCGGTGAATTCTGTGCCGGGGCTGAAGACGGTGCGATCGACGACGAGCCGCGGGTCGGCGGAAGTGAGTTTGTTTTTCGACTGGAACGAGGATATGTTCCGGCAGTTGCAGCTGGTGGACGCGGCGCTGGCGAAGGTGTCTCAGGAGTTGCCGGCGACGGCGCGGATAACGACGAACCGGCTGACGTTTGCGACGTTTCCGATCTTGGGATATGCGCTGACGTCGGATACGGTGTCTCAGACGCAGTTGTGGGAGCTGGCGACGTATGACCTGAAGCCTCCGTTGAATCGTGTGGACGGGGTGAGCACAGTGGTGGTGCAGGGGGGGCAGGTTCCTGAGTACCACGTGGTGCCGAACACTGCGATGATGCAGACGGCCGGGGTGACGATCACGGACCTGGTGACGGCGATAGAGGCGTCGAACCTGGTGGAGTCGCCGGGGTTGTATGAGGACAATCACCAGCTGATATTGGGTCTGGTGGGCTCGCAGGTGCACGATACGGAGCAGTTGCGGGAGCTGGTGGTGAAGACGACGGCGGCCGGCGCCCCGGTGCGGGTGGCGGACGTGGCCGAGGTGGGGCCTGGGACGATGCCGTTGTACACGACGGTGACGTCGAACGGGAAGCAGGCGGTGCTGTTGAATATTGCGCGGCAGCCTTCCAGCAACACGGTGGCGGTGGCGGACCTGGTGAGCACGGAGGTGCAGGAGCTGAGGAAGAAGCTGCCGGCTGGGGTGAAGCTGGAGCCGTTCTATGACCAGTCGCAGGTGGTTCGGGATTCGATAGCGAGCGTGCGGGATGCGATTTTGATTGGCCTGGTGCTGGCGTGCGTGATTCTGTTCCTGTTTTTGCGGGACTGGACGTCGTCTCTTGTGGCTGGGCTGGTGATTCCGGCGACGATTGCGGTGACGATCCTGATTTTGAAGGCGATTGGGCAGAGCTTCAACCTGATGACGCTGGGTGGGCTGGCGGCGGCGATTGGGCTGGTGATTGACGACGCGATTGTGGTGGTAGAGAACATTGTGATGCACCGGGACCTGGGCGAAGCGCGCGGGGAGGCGGTGCGGAAGGCGCTGAAGGAGATTACGGTTCCGCTGGTGGGTTCGACGATCACGCCGGTGGTGGTGTTTCTGCCGCTGGTGGCGGTGACAGGGGTGACGGGGAGCTTTTTCCGGGCGCTCGCGATTACGATGACGGCGGCGTTGCTGACAAGCCTGGCGCTGGCGCTGACTTGGACTCCAGGGCTGAGCCTGGTGCTGCTGGGGGCGAAAAAGACGAGCGATGCGCCGCACAGCCACGAGGCGGGTAGGGTGATGCAGGGGGTGATTCGGGCGCACGGGCGGGTGTTGGACTGGGCGCTGGCCAAGCCGCTGTGGCTGGCTGGGGCGTGCCTGGTGCTGGTGGCGGGGACGTGGGCGGGCTACCAGGCGCTGGGGTCGGATTTGCTGCCGGAGATGGATGAGGGCGGGTTCATTCTGGACTATATTATGTCGGCGGGGAGCTCGCTGACGGAGACCAACCGGGTGCTGGCGCACGTGGAAGGGATATTGCAGGCGACGCCGGAGGTGGAGGCGACGTCGCGGCGGACGGGTTTGCAGATGGGCCTTGCCGCGGTGACGGAGGCCAACTACGGGGATTTCACGGTGAAGCTGAGGGCGAAACGGAGCCGCGGAATTGACGAGGTGATGGCGGAGGTTCGGGCGAAGGTGAAGCGGACCGAGCCGGAACTGGATGTGGAGCTGACGCAGGTGCTGCAGGACAATGTGGGGGATTTGTCGAATGCGCCGGAGCCGATTCAGATCAAGATGTTTGCCGACGATCCGGCGTTGCTGGGAGAGTTGGCGCCGCGGGTGGCGGATGCGATAGGGAAGATACCGGGAGTGGTGGATGTGGAGAACGGTATCGACAATACGCTGAGCGGGCCGGCGACGGATTTCCATGTGGATCCGGTGGTGGCGGGTCGGCTGGGATTTACGCCGAGCGAGGTGGCGGTTGACGCGACCTCGATATTGGATGGGGTGGAGACGACGGACCCTGTGATTGCGAACGGGCGGCCTTACCCTATCCGGATCCGGCTGGGGGCGGAGCACCGGGGAACGCTTGAGGCGATTGAAAATACGGTATTTACGAGCGCGAGCGGGAGGACGGCGACGCTTGGATCGGTGGCGGATGTGGAGCAGTTGCCACCGCAGAACGAGATTCGGCGGGAGAACCTGCAGCGGCTGGTGGTGGTGACGGGCCGGCTGGAGGGATCGGACCTGGGGAGCGCGATGGCCCGGGTGCGGGCAACTGTGGCCGGAATGAAGCTGCCGGGGACGGTGCGGGTGGAGTATGGAGGGACGTACGAGGAGCAGCAGAAGTCGTTCCGGGATCTGCTGCGGGTGCTGGTGCTGGCTCTGGCGCTTGTGTTTGGGGTTCTTTTGACGGAGTTTGGGAGTTTTGAGGCGCCGTTGGCGATCCTGGTTTCGTCAGTGCTGTCGATTTCGGGGGTGATTTTGGCGCTTCTGGTGACGCATACGAGCTTTAACGTGGCTTCGTTCATGGGCCTGATCATGGTGATCGGGATTGTGGCGAAGAACGGAATTTTGCTGATGGACGCCGATGAGAAATACCGCAGGGAGGGAGCGACGGCGAGCGAAGCGATGCGCCATGCCGCGCAGCGGCGGCTGAGACCGATTGTGATGACGGCGATAGCGGCGGTGGCGGGGATGGCTCCGTTGGCGTTTGCACTGGGAGCGGGGTCGCAGATGCTGCAGCCGCTGGCGATAGCGGTGATTGGCGGGGTGACGGTGTCGATGGTGTTGAGCCTGGTGGTGACGCCGGTGGTGTATTTTGAGCTGACGCGGAAGCGGCAGGAGCAGGGCGGAGAGGTCGTGTAAGGGCTTCGTGTGGCTTTCGTTTTGAGGGCTGGCGCGTCCATCTGGGAGGAAACTCAGGCAGGGTTGTGCCCGGATAAGCGAAGGGTAGCCGCGTCCTGATACACTTTTCTTTCGGACTCCATCCGGAATCCATACGTAGGTCAATGACCGTTCTGCTGTAACGAGGGCGGAACGGGGAGGTTTCATGCGGCGGTTTTTGACGCTTATTTTTCTGGTTTGCCTGGCATTGCCGGCTGGTATTTCGGTCACAGGGTGCATACGAAACCCTTCGGGAAACTACTGCAATGGTGAGGGCTACGGCCTGAAGTTGACCGATGTGGCGACGATTATTCTGCAGCCGCAGACGACGGGCATTTCGCTGGCGTTTGGTCAGACGCAGCAGCTTGGATCGCCGAGCCCGAAGACCTGCAAGGGGTTGTCGGCGAGCGTGAGCGGGTACACGTACGGAACGACGAACAACCAGCTGGTGGATATATCGCCGACGGGGAATTTGTGCGCGGGAACGTGGAACCGTCGGAGCGGAGGCGGGATTCCGGACTACACGATCTGCAATGCGCCGAGTCCGCTTCCTTCGACCAACGGGTTGCCGTATGGCCAGGCGCAGGTGACGGCGACGGCCAGTTCGGTGAGTTCGAACGCGGTGACGATTTATGTTCATCCGCAGGTGACGGCGGTTTCACTTGTTTTGGAGAATGCTGGAACGACCACGCCTTACAGCGGGTGCGTGTCCCAGGGGAACACGAAGCAGCTGGATTCACAGGCATATTACCTGGTGAATGGGGTACAGACGCTGCTTTGCGGGCCGAATTTGCCGAATGTGCCGAGCTGCTCGTCGGCGATCGGGAACCTGGCCTATAACTCACAGAATGCGTCGGTGGCGTCGATTGACCAGTTTGGTGTGATTACGGCGCAGTTGCCGGGCACGACGTACATCACGGCATCGGTGTCAGGTTCGGGATCTTCGGCGGGGTACTTTTCGGTGTGTCCGCCGGCCTCGATCAGCGTAAACCTGAATGGACAGACGGGTCAGGGCGGGCAGCCGCCGGTGAAGGTGACCCAGGGCGTGACGCAGAACCTGGTGACGACGATTGTGGATACAGCTGGGAATCCGTTGACGGGCCTGACGCTGGATTACCAGTCGACGAATCCGCAGGATATTTCGGCGGGGTCGGGTGGAACGGTGACGGCGAGCTTTGCCGGCGAGTCCACGATCTACGCGGTGTGCCAGCCGACGACGTGCAATCCTGCGCCGATTGACCAGATTGGCCTGAATGGAACGGGGACGCCGATTACAAGCAACCCGGTGACGATTGCGACGCCTGGTACGGCGAGCGCGTATGTATGGCTAGCGAATCCGAACTCGCAGTACTTCATACCAGTGGAGCTGCTTACGGGGACGCTGGGTTCGACGGTGAAGATGCCGTACTTCCCGAACTCGATGAAGATGGACGCGGGCGGGAGCAGCCTGTATTTTGGCTCGACGCACGAGCTGATGGTCTATAGCGCGGCGTCGAATGCGCTGACGAAGGAAGATCCGAATGTACCCGGCGTGGTGCTGGCAGTATCTCCGGACAATGGACAAGTGCTGATCAACGACCCGGTGCGGAAGGTGTTTTACGTGTACAAGCCGAGTTCGGCATCGTATACGTCATTCAGCGGGGTTGGAACTTCGGCGCAGTGGACTCCGGATGCGAAAACGCTGTACATCGTGGGCACGGACTACTCGAACAATACTGCGGGAGTTCCGACGCTGTTTGTGAACAACGTGAATACGGGCTGGACGACGTATCCGCTGGCGAGCGAGATTACGACGCCTTCGCCGACGCCGAGCCTGGCGGTGGCGATTCCGGGGGTGGGCGCGTACCTGAGCGGTCAGCCGACAGTGGCGCACGCGTGGTGCCCGAATACGACGCCGCAGGGCGGATATCCGGAAGGCCTTGCGTATCCGAAGGCGGCATCCGTGGCGGTTGAGACTGATACGCTGGCTGCGACGACGGATGGAGAGCACATCCTGGGAGTGGGGCTGAATGGCGGCACGACGGCGACGTTGTACGACATCAACCCGGGACTGGTAGCGGCGTTGGACAACGGAGCGTGCCCGGCAGCGGGAACGGGAATTCCGGTGTTTACGCCGACGTTTGTGAGCACGCCGTTGCCGATTACGGCAAGCGCGGTGAACCAGGTGCTTCCCTCGCCAGCGTCGAACCTGGCGTTTGTGACGTACAACGCGAACGGAACGGGAATGGTGAGTCTGCCCTATTATGTGCCGAACTCGGCGGGAACGCTGGGAACGGTGGGCGCGGTTACCTTGACGGGTGCGCCAACGGCACCGGTGGCGGGCGCGTTCAGCCTGGATGACACGCTGTTTTTTGTGTCGACCTCCGGGGACAATCTGGTGCACTACATCAATGTGCAGACGCTGACGGACACGCGGCAGATCAATCCTGGATTGAGCTGCTCGGTGGGCAATCCGAACGCGGCGACGACATGCCCGGTGGGTCAGGGCGTGCCGGCAACATTTATCGCGGTGAAGGCACGCGCGACAACCTAAAGGGAAAGCATTTCAGATGCTGATACGGGCTCGCCTCCTGGAAGATGGAAGCGAGCCCGTTTTCCGTTGGGGTGCGGGGGAGTGGGCGGTGCGCCGCGATAGAATCAAAAGATGATCAAGGGGATATCGTTCCTGCGCCCGACTGGTTCGCCTGCCGCTTATGAGCGGCTGGGGAGCTTTTTTTCAGCGCTTGGATTTGCGTCTGGACGGGGTTGGGATGAGCCGGCGAGCCGCGGTGCAGCGTTTCTGGCGCCGCTGGGCAATCTGGAGTTTGTGGATGGGGCGATGCCGTCGACAGCAACTGTGCTGGTGGAAGTGACCCAGCTGGATGCGGTGCGCGAGGCTGCGCTCGGCTGGTTGAAGGCCAACGGCGGCGATAGCGGCGCGGTGACGGAAGTGGCGGAGACGCATTGGAAGTCGCGGCTGTTTACGGCGGAGCCGGAGGCTGGGGAGCTGTTCACGTTTTGGGAGTGGACGGACCCGCTGAAGGGCAGGCCGGTTGCGGTGGAGGGAGATCTTTCCGCTGCGGGGATGAAGTTTGGGATTGTGACGGCGCGTTGGAACGCGGTGATTACGGACCGTCTACTGGAAGGCGCGCTGGACGGGCTGCTGCGCAGCGGCGCGGCGCGGCCCGATATTGAGGTAGTGCGGGTGCCGGGAGCGTGGGAAGTGCCTGCGGCGGCGCGCACTTTGGCCGAGTTGGGTAAGGTGGACGCGGTGATTACGCTTGGTTGCCTGCTGCGCGGAGAGACGGCGCACTATGAGGCAATCTACAACGAAGTGGCGCGTGGAATCGGTCAGTCGCAACAGGAGACCGGGATTCCGCACAGCTTTGGTGTGCTGACGTGCGAGACGCTGGAACAGGCGCTGAACCGGGCTGGAATCAAGGCCGGGAACAAGGGATTTGAAGCCGCAGTGGCGGCGATAGAGATGGTAAGCATCCGGCGGAAACTGCTGGCAGGCGAGGGCAAATGACGACAGGATCGCGCCGTAAATCCCGGGAGCTGGCTATGCAGATGCTGTTCCAGGGCGACATTGGGAAGCAGAGCCCGGAGGCTGTGCGGAAGACGTTTTGGTTGGCGCGGGAAGACGCGGAAGCCGACCCGGAGACGCGCGGGTTTGCCGAGGACTTGTTTCGCGTGGCGACGAATCGCACGGAAGAGATAGACGCGCTGATTGAGAAGTACGCGAAGAACTGGCGGATAGAGCGTATGCCGGCGGTGGACCGGAACGTGCTGCGGCTGGCTGCGGCGGAGATGCTGGGATTCAAGACGACGCCGATTCCGATTGTGATCAACGAGGCGCTGGAGATTGCGCGGCGGTTTTCCGGGCCGGAGTCTGTGGGATTTTTGAATGGCGTGCTGGACTCGATGGCGAAAGAGCTGATTAAGAGAATTTAGGCGGATCTCAGGTAGATTGAGCAGGGCCCGGACGGGTTCCCCGGAGGCATTGGATGCCCTTCGACACACTTCAATTGGACAAGCGCGGTGGGTTGGCGGTGATCACGCTGAACCGGCCGCAGGTGCTGAACGCCCTGAACCGGGCGACGCTGGATGAGCTGGCGGCGGCGGTGGAAGAGTGCTCGGCCGACGATGCTTTGCGCGTGGTGCTGCTGACCGGGGCGGGCCCAAAGGCCTTTGTGGCTGGAGCGGACATTGGGGAGCTGGCCAAGCTGAACGAGGAAGAGGGCGCGGAGTACGCGGCGCTGGGCCAGGCGCTGCTGCGGCGGATTGAGACGCTGGGCAAGCCTGTGATTGCGTGCGTGAACGGGTTTGCGCTGGGCGGGGGTTGTGAGCTGGCGATGGCGTGCACGGTGCGGCTGGCGAGCGAGACGGCGCGCCTGGGGCAGCCGGAGGTGAAGCTGGGGGTGATAGCCGGCTTTGGCGGGACGCAGCGGTTGGCGCGGCTGGTGGGCCGGGGTGCGGCTCTGAAACTGCTGCTGACCGGAGCGGTGATTCCGGCAGCGGAGGCCTTGCGGATTGGCCTGGTGGACGAGGTGGTTCCGGCCGGGGAGTTGATGGCACGGGGCGAGGCGCTGGCGGGAGAGATGGCGGCGAATGCACCGATTGCGTTGCGGTTGACGCTGGAGGCAGTGGACCGGGGTCTGGATTTGCCTCTGGACGAGGGGTTGGGGGTGGAAGCGCGGCTGTTTGGGGAGATTTGCGCGACGGAAGACAAGGCGGAGGGGACACAGGCGTTCCTGGGGAAGCGCCCCGCCAAGTGGGTGGGGCGCTAGGCCGACTCCTGATCAGGACTGGGGGGTGGGCTTGAGAATGGCGGAGAAGGACGGCCAAACACGAGTGAGCATGAGCACCCAGAAGAGGGAAAGGACGAGGCCAATGGCGATGCCAGCGGCGTGGAAGAGGATGTGGAAAAGCAGGATGTTGACGAGGATGGGTCCAAGCATGGTGAGGGCGAGCGGGACGAAGCGGTTGATGAGGAGCAGGACGGCGGAGATGACCATGAGGGCAGCGACAACCTGCATCCAGTGGGAGCTGTTCATGAGGTGGGAGAAGTCGCCGGCTGGGCCTGTGGGCATTTGCTTGGGGTCGACGGGGATGAAGTTGAGGAAGGCGTTGGAGCCGAAGAGGAGAAAAGCCAGGCCGAGCAAGTAGCGGGCGACGGTGGCGACGATCTTCATGAGTGACCTCCAAGTGGGTGTGTGATGCGGGATTTGGAGAGATGCGCCCTGGGGGAAGTGGCTTTCGGGGCAATTGTAACGGCCTGGGCAGGGATTCGGAAGGGGAAATGCGGCGGCGCGCAGGGCTTGGTATGCTGGGAGGCATGATTCCAGTGAGACGGGTATTGGGGATGGTGCTGGCCGGTGCGCTGTTGTGGGCCTCTGGCTGCCATAAAGAAGAGCAAGCGGTGACCAAGGTGGCCGATGAGGCGCGGGATGCCGAGCACAAGGCCCAGGCAGCGAATGCCGAACGGGACCATCTGCGCGCGGAGTTGGAGAAGATTCCGCTGCCGACCAAGAGCCGATATGTGGATGTGCATGAGCCGGGCGCGTGGACGAATCCGTTCCTCTCTGTCGATGCCAACATGATCAATCTGCGCGTTACGGTGGGCGACGCCAATCCCAGTAGCTATGGGGAGGGCGGGATGCTGCGGCCGAAGGCGGCACGGGTGCGCGAGGTGCAGATACGGGTGCAGGACCTGGCGGATGGGCTGATTGCGCTGCCGGAGAATGCGTGGCCGTATGGGCGCGTGGTGGCGGTGGAGGAGTCTCCGCTGGCGGACAAGAGCCAGAGGCCGGCGGTACGGCGGCAAGTTGAGGCTGTGATTGCGCAGTTGAACGACCTGGGTGTTGTGGTGGATGAGTGGCCTGGGCGGTAAGGGTAGTGATATCATTGCAGTCGAGGTGATATCTATGCCAGCGGTTACGGTTCGCAATCTTTCCGAAGAGACGCACCGTGCGTTACGCGTGCGGGCTGCGCTGAAGGGCCACAGCACCGAGGCGGAGATCCGGGCAATCTTGAATGATGCTGTTGCATCGCAGGGCCGGCTGCTGGTTGGGTCGGCTCTCGCTGAGTTTGGGCGGCAGTTCGGCGGGATTGAGCTGGACATTACGCGCGACCCGAGGCCGACAGAGCCGACGAGCTTCGAATGATCATCCTGGATACGAATGTGGTTTCCGAGCCGATGCGTCCGATGGGGAGCGCTATTGTGTTGGCGTGGCTGGACCGGCAGATGGCGGAGACGCTGTATCTGACGGCGACGAGCCTGTCGGAGTTGCTGACTGGTGTGGAGATACTGCCTGCGGGACGGCGGAAGGACGGTATGGGAGACGCGTTGGGAGGGCTGATCAACAAGCTCTTTGGTCCGCGTATCTTGCCATTTGATCGAGAGGCAGCCAAGGCCTATGCGATGATTGTGTGCCGCGCCCGCGCCAACGGGCATGTGATCGCTGTAGCCGACGCTCAAATTGCAGCCATTGCTACAGTGAATGGATTCACTGTGGCGACTCGGGATACGGGGCCGTTTCTAGCTGCTGGTGTCCCCATCCGGAATCCCTGGGGAGAATAATCTGGCAAGCCGACGTGGCAAACGAGGCTAACTTTTATTCTGACTCATTCTAAAGACAATTCTGAACAAGTTCTTGAACTCTGGCGCGGCCATGAGCAGGCACCCTGCTGTCCAGAGGTAGTGGCCGACGATGGCACGGAGGTCAGCCTGAATTAGGGTCTGTTCACACGACCTGAGTGGTGGCGACGGGAGAGGAGTTTTCCTCAGTTCAAGAAGCGACGAGTGCGCTGTAACTGGTTACTGAAGCGAGGAGCGACGCAGAAATGAGGAAAACTGGCCCGTCCCTGCGGGTTGCGGCGCAAATCGGGCCATACTGCGTTCTCGCCCTCGGCGGTGGGGTCGCCACAGCTCTCGGACTCGGCCTTGCATTTCCAGAAAAGCCTGGCCCGATCCACGCTCGCAACGCCATCCACTCAGGGAGTGTGAACAGGCCCTAGAAAGACTGAGGCGGCGATGAGGCAGGCGAGGAGGATGGGCGCGAGCCAAAGGCGGAGCGTGGCGGGTTTCTTCCAAAAGGAGAGAGCGGCGAAGAGGAGGGCGAGGGGGCTGGCGAGTGCGCTGAGGACTGCGAGGAGTTCGGCAAAGGCATTATCTTGAATGGCGCCCAATAGGGTGATTGTGAACCAGGCGCACTGCCAGCCGTAGGAATCAGGCTTGTCACCGGGGAGGTTGACTGCGGGCAGGAAGAAGGCTAAAGCAAAGAAGGCAATGCCGATGAGGCGAGCGATTTCGAGACGGGTGAGGTTGGTGGGCTGGGCAGAGTTTCGAAGATGGGGATAGGCCCTCGTGGGGAAGGGTAGCACGAAGGCCGTGGGGGTTATTGGTGTGTTGCAGGGGTTAAGAGCCGGCCATGGCCTGGAAGAATTCGCCGTTGTTGACGGCGAGTCCACCGAGGGGCTGCCAGCCTCGTTTGATGGCTTCCTTGACTTTGTCTTCGAGGTCTTTTGGGGAGGTGGCTTTGAGGATGGAGTAGGAGACGACGATTTGCATGAGAAACTCCTCAGGAGCTGTGGGCTCGTGAGGAGATGTTGCATTTTGGGGGCCGTTTTTTGGGGGGTGAAGTTCAATTTTGCTTTGTGGCGGGAGCGCGGTTGCGGACGGTGTCCAGGAGATTCTCCGGCATGGGCAGCGAGATGGTCTGGGCGGAGGGCTTGAGACTCATTGCCGGTTCCTCCAGTAGCAGGGGCGAGGCTTGGCGTGGGCGACGGCGATGATCTGGATGTACTCAGGGTTCTCAGGAAAGATGACCGAGAACGGAAAACCTTGAACTACCAGCTTTCTGGAGCCGTGAAGGTAAGAAGGGAATTGGAGCGGATTGGCTAAGATTCACAGGTAGGCGTTTTCCAGAGTGTCGAGGAATCGAATTGCGGTAGTTGGGCTCTGGTCGGCGTACCAACGATGGCTTGCCTTTCGTCTGTCCGAGCCTCAGGGTGAAAATCGAACGCTCGGATCACTTCGACTGTAGCTCCATGCGAAGGGTGTGCACCTGTTCCTGAACGGTATCCCAAGGGATGAGTTCCACTTTGCCGGAGTTGATTTCGTCCAAGCGGAGTTTTATTTCCTCGTCCCATGCGGCTTCGATTTCCTCGGGGGACTGGTCCTGTTCGGAATCGAGGCGTACCTGAGCCAGCCATTGTTGCTGGTTGGGTCGCAGCAGGCGGGCGCCCTGAAGGATGTCGGCTGCGGTCATTGGCATGATGGAATTGTAGAGCGAAGGGGAGTTCGTGAACAGGCCGCTATTTGGCGGCCGGGACGGACGGCTTTCTGGCCCGCTGCAACTCTACGGCCTTTTCAGCGCACCAGAGCTTGATGAGGGATTGGTATGGGACATCGAGGCGTGCGGCGTGGCTGCGGATCTGATTCAGCAGGTCCTCGGGCATGCGCAGGGAGATGGTCTCGGTGGAGGGCTTGAGCTTGGGGAAGGAGACGAGCTTTGCCTGGCTCCAGTCGACGAATTCGGTGCTGTCGTTTCCGGGGGCCTCCCAGAAGGCGCGTTCGGCGGCTTCGTCGGCAAACTCAGGAATGGGCTTGAGTGGCTTGGTCATAGACGGCTCGTTCCTTTCGGCTCATGGGTCGGGCTGAGATGGGGCGAATGAGTTCGCCATGTTCGCACTCGGTGAATGTTACGTGGAGCCAACGATCCTGGTCGGTTCTACCCAGAGCGTGAAAGCGAGGTTCGTGTGTGCTGTGTTTTTGATCAGGAACCAGCAAGAGTGGTCTGTTCAAAAAGACCTGCTCCACTTCCGCAGCGGAGACGCCATGCTTTTCGTTCTTTCGCTTGTTTCCTGCGTCCCAGTCGAATCCTGTATAGAGCATAGATCAATCCTGTATATGTTTGCAATATACACTGCGCGGGCAAGTCTGGGCCGCCTAGCCAGGGGAAGTGCTCAGGAAGTCAAGATTCTGGCCGTTCTTGCGGGCCCAGTTGATGCTGTCGGCGAGGTCGCCGAGATTTGGGACGGTGATTCCTTCTGCGGGGAAGTAGATGGCGAGGCAGTTCGGAGACCAACTGAGGAAGGCATAGACAAGCAGCAGGCGATATGCCGAGCCGAGGCTGTCGATTTTCTTCAACTGGGCTGTGCTTTGCATGGGCAAATCAATGGAAAGCCAAGCTGTGTGCTCATCCCATGGGCGTTGGAGCAACTCGGTGGCCTCCTGGCCGGCAACATCGCAGGGAAGATTCCCCTGGTGTACGGCGAACCAGAACTTGCCACGGCGAAGGATGTGGGAACTGCCGTTCTCAAGAGTTTGAACAAGTTCTACGGGGTCACCACCGGGCCATGCCTTCTTGCCAATTTCCAAGGCATCTTGTGCGGATTGGAATTCAGGCGCCTTCAACAGGACGACCACGCATGGATGAGTCTCTGCGGAATCCTCCGTGCGTGGTCGTAGTTTTGTCCGAAGCCAATTCAGCATGGTTATGAATTATTCGGCGTTGTCGATTTGGGCGCGTTGGAGTTTGTCGCTGGAGTCGATGTAGACGGCTTTCCAGGTGGTGTAGAAGTCGAGGGAGCCTAGTCCTTCGCGGTGGCCATTGCCGGTTTTTTTGACGCCGCCGAATGGGAGGTGGACTTCCGCGCCGATAGTGGGTGCATTGATGTAGGTGATGCCGGCTTCGAGGTCGCGCATGGCGGTGAAGGCGCGGTTGACGTCTTTGGTGTAGAGGGCGGTGGAGAGGCCGTAGTCGACGGAGTTGGCGATTTCGATGGCTTCGGCAAAGGAGGAGAACTCGATCAAGGAGACGACGGGGCCGAAGACCTCTTCGCGGGCGATGCGCATGGAGGGGGTGACGGAGCCGAGGACAGTGGGCGCGAAGAAGGTGCCGTTGGCGTAGGGGCCGTCGGTGAGGGCGACGCCGCCGGTGAGGACTTTTGCGCCCTCGGCGATGGCGATGGCCACGTATTCGGTGGAGGTGGAGATTTGCTGGGCGTTGACCTGGGGGCCGACTTCGACGGTGGGGTCGAGGCCGTTGCCGACCTTGAGGGCGGCGGCGCGGGCGACGAGTTTGGACGTGAATTCCGCCGCAATGTCCTTATGGAGGAGGATGCGGGAGGTGGCGGTGCAGCGCTGGCCGGTGGTGCCGAAGGCTCCCCAGAGCGCGCCTTCGAGGGCGAGCTCGAGGTTGGCGTCGTCCATGACGATCATGGCGTTTTTGCCGCCCATTTCGAGCGATACGGGTTTGAAGGTGGCGGCGGCGCGCTGGGCGACGATGGAGCCGACGGCGGACGAGCCGGTGAAGCTGATGGCGCGGACTTCGGGGTGCTCGACCAAGGGCGCGCCGGCCTCCGGGCCGTAGCCGGAGACGATGTTGACGACTCCGGAGGGCAGGCCGGCGTCGATGAGGGTCCGGACGAGGTTGTAGGTGGACAGAGGGGTGTCCTCGGCGGGCTTGATGACGCAGGTGTTGCCGGCGATGAGCGCTGGGAAGAGCTTCCAGGAGGGGATGGCCATGGGGAAGTTCCAGGGGGCGATCATGCCGATGACGCCGACGGGCATGCGGACGGACATGGCGAACTTGTTTTCGAGCTCGGAGGGGACGGTGACGCCGAAGAGTCGGCGGCCCTCGCCGGCGACGTAGTAGGCTTCATCGATGGCTTCCTGGACGTCGCCCTTGGTTTCGGCGAGGACTTTGCCCATTTCGCGGGTCATTTCGCGGGCGTATTGCTCTTTGCGCTCGGAGAGGAGAAGTGCGGCACGGAAGAGGATTTCCCCGCGCTTGGGAGCGGGGACTAGGCGCCAGGTGGCGTAGGCCTTTTTTGCAGCGGCGACGGCGGCGGCAACGTCGGAGGCGTCGGAGTCGGGGAATTCGCCGACGATGTCGGAGTGGTCGGCGGGATTGATGTTCTGGAAGGTCTTGCCGGAGTTGGCAGGCAGCCACTGGCCGCCGATGAGATTGCCGTAGGTTTTGTGGGTCATTGGAATCCTCGATCTGCTTTCGGAAAACGATAAAAATGGGCCGTATAAGTGGGCACGGCTGACCAATCAGCTTATCTCAGTTGGGGGTCTGGGGGCTCATTTCAAAGTGAAGGGTGCCGCCGCCGGCGATGGCGGTGTGGGGGATGGTGGGGCTGGGAAGGGGTTGGCCGTTGAGCTGGGCGGAGCGGACGTAGACCGCTAACGGGGAGTTGCCCGGTGCATCGACGACGAAGGTCTTGTTGCCGGGCAGGTGGATGGTGGCGCGGAGGAAGAGGGGGCTGCCGAGGGTGTATTCGGGCTTTCCGGGGCAGACGGGGTAGAAGCCGAGAGCGCTGAGGATGTACCAGGCGGCCATGGAGCCGGTGTCTTCGTCCCCGGCGAACTGGTGCGGGGAGTAGAGCTCGTTGAGTGTGCGGCGGACCCAGAACTGGGTGAGGTCGGGGCGGCCGGTGTGGGCGAAGAGGTAGAGGAGGTTGTGGGAGGGTTGGTTGGAGTGGGCGTACTGGCCGAAGGGGACGGCGGCCATTTCGGCCATTTCGTGGATTTCCTGGCCGTAGACGCCGACGTTGAAGGCGGGCGGGACGGAGAGCATCTGCTGGAGTGCCTGGGCGGACGCCGCGGGGCCACCCATGGCCTGAATGAGCTGGGGAATCTGGTGGGGGACATCCCAGCGGTGCTGCCAGGCGCTGCCCTCGACGTACGGGCTGCCCCAGGTGAAGGGGTCAAAGGAGGCGGGGGGTGTGAGCCAGGAGCCGTCCTGGTTTTTTCCGCGGAGGAAGCGGACGGCGGGATCGAAGAGGTTGCGCCAGTTGTCCGAGCGTTTGAGGAAAGCGGCGGCATCGTCGGATTTGCCGAGGATGCGCGCCACCTGAGCGATGCAGAAGTCGCCGTAGGCGGCATCGACGGTTTCGGCAACGGATTGCTCGATGCGGTCGGCGGGGAGGTAGTTGAACGTGAGGTAATCTTCGATGCCGAGGCGTCCATAGCCCAGGTCGGGATTGCCCTTGGTGGTGGCGTGCTTTTTGAGGCCGTCGTAGGCGGCGGAGAGGTTGAAGCCGGGGATGGATTTGACTGCGGCATCGGCAAATACGGAATCGATGAGGCTGCCGGTCATGCAGGCGCGGTATCCGGGGGCGGGGAATTGGGGCAGCCAGCCGCCTTCCTGGTAGGCATTGACCCAGGCCTGGAGGATTTCGCCGAGGCGCTCAGGGAAGACGATGGACATGAGGGGATACCAGGCGCGGTAGACGTCCCAGTAGCCGTGGTCTGCGTACATGAGGCCGGGGGTGACTTTGCCGTTGAAGGCGCTGTAGTGGCGCATGGCCCCGGAGGCATCGGGTTCGTGGAAAGTGCGGGGGAAGAGCAGGGCGCGATAGAGGCAGGAGTAGAAGGTGCGCTGCTGGTCCTCGGATGCGCCTTCGATCTGAATGCGGAGGAGGTGCTGGTTCCAGCGGTCGGCTGCAGCGGCGCGGAGGGTGGCTGCGGGGGTGTCGGCAAGTTCGCGGTCGAGGTTGAGCTGGGCCTGGTCGAAGGAGATGAAGGAGGTGGCGATGCGGGCGTGGATGGCTGCGCCGGGCTGGAATTTGACGATGCCTATCTGGCGGCCGGCGTCGGAGCCGGGGTGCTTGATGGCAAAGCTTTCCCAGGGGATGGAGAACTGGAGGATGTAATAGGTGGCGAAGTTATCGGGGACGCCGCCGGCGTTGGCGGTGCAGGTGAAGAGGATGCGGCGGTTGTCGGGGTCGGGATGGATGGAGGCGGCTTTGCCGAGGACATCGAAGGCGAGGCCGGAGGGCTTGGGGAAGTCGGACGGCTCGAAGTCGGCGGTGAGCAGAGAGCAGCGGTCGGTGGGAATGAGCTCGACGTGGGCGCGGTAGCGGAGGAGGAAGAGCTGCAGGGAGTGCGGGGTGAGTGCGGCGTCCTCCGGCCGGTAGGAGGAGGCGCGGGCGGCAGGTGTTGGGTCTCCATCGCCGGAGAAGGGAAGGAATGTGGCGTGGCCGTAGTCGTCAAGCCAGGGGCTGAGCTGATGGGTGCAGCGGAGGCCCTGGATGCGGCGGACGGAGGGGTTGAACATCCAGGGGCTGGTGGCGCTGGATTGGAGGGTCCAGTGGGCCATGCCAAAGGGAAGTGCGGCGATGGGCAGGGTGTTGCCGCGGGAGAAGGCTGGGGTGGAGTCCGTTCCCTGGAGGATGTTGACGGCATCGACGGGGCTGGTGAGGATGGCGTGCTTGACTCGAGAGGTGGGGACTCCGGCTGCGGGGAGTGGGGCTTCCGCAGCGAGGGCAGAGCCGAGGGCGGCGAGGCCGGAGGTTTGGAGGAATTGCCTGCGGTTGGGACCGTTGGAGCCGGGGTTTGAAGGGATTGGCACGCGGGACCTTCTTCCTGGGTGGCACTGGAGAGGCGACCGATGTTGGATACTTGAGTCGCGCAATAAATTTAATTGAGGATACCCATGGGAGCGAAACTGAGAGGTGGTTGCGGGTAGAGCGGGTATCTTCGGGAATAGATGGGTGCGGGTAGGGAATTGCCGAATCCTAAATGGGGCTGGGGTGACGGCGAGACAATTTTCATCATCCGCACGGTCTGCCCTGTGGCCTTACAATTAGGTTGAGAGAGCTTAATCACAAATGTCATTGAACGGATATCCAACGCGGTCCCCGCGCTCGCACGGCTTGCGCTCCATCTTCAGCATGTTTTCCAGCGATCTTGCGATCGACCTGGGCACGGCGAACACGCTTGTGTTTGCCGCCGGGAAGGGCATCGTGGTCAACGAACCCTCGATTGTAGCGATCAACAAGACCACCGGAGAGGTAGAGGCGGTGGGCAAAGAGGCCAAGGATATGCTTGGCCGAACGCCGGGCAATATTGTAGCGATCAAGCCGATGAAGGATGGCGTCATCGCGGACTTCAAAGTCACCGAGAAGATGCTGAACTACTTCATCCAGAAGGCTCACAACCGGAAGATGCTGGTGCATCCGCGGATTGTGATTGGCGTGCCTTCGGAGATTACACAGGTGGAAAAGCGCGCGGTTGAGGATTCAGCGTATCGCGCGAAGGCCAGCGAAGTGTACTTGGTGGAGCAGGCGATGGTGGCGGCGATTGGCGCCGGGTTGCCGATTACCGAAGCTTACGGAAACATGGTGGTGGATATCGGCGGCGGTACGAGCGACATTGCGGTGATTTCGCTTTCGGGTATTGTGTATTCGCGGTCAGTGCGGATGGCCGGCAACCAGATGGACGAAGCGATTACGAACTATCTGAAGCGGAAGTACAACCTGCTGATTGGCGAGCGTACGGCGGAGGCTATCAAGATTGAGATTGGTTCGGCGTATCCGCTGGATAAGCCGCTGACGATGGAGATCAAAGGCCGGAACCTGATTGAGGGCGTGCCGAAGACGATCACAATCGACGACTCGGAGATTCGCGAGTCGCTGGCCGAGTGCATTGCGGTGATTGTGAACGCGATTCGCGTGGCCCTGGAGCGGACTCCGCCTGAGTTGAGCGCGGATATTTCAGATCGCGGGATTGTGCTGACGGGCGGCGGAGCGCTGATCAAGAACCTGGACAAGCGGATTCGCGAGGAGACGGGGCTGCCGGTTTCGGTGGCCGATGATCCGCTGGCGAGCGTGGTGCTGGGTACTGGAAAGATGCTCTCGGATTTTCGTCTGTTGCGGAAGATCAAAATCGACTAGTTTGGATGGCAGAGGCTGCGTTTCCCCCGCAGCCTTGCGGCCACCAGGCAGGTCCCAAGTCCGACTGCGGCGAGCTGGGATGCCGGCTGGTGGACCTCTGCTGAACGGGGTGGCGTTGGACGGGCATGGAATCCTTTTTTAGTCGGTATCGCAACCTGCTGGTGCTGGTGGCCGCCCTGCTGGTGCAGGTGATCGGGCTGGCGTTGCAGGTGCGCAAGCCGGACCCTGGCGCGATTGCGGTACGGGGGCCGGTTGCGATGGGTCAGGATGCGAAGCCGGTGCGGCTGATCCGGCTGTGGTCCTCGGCGCTGGTGACCCCGTTTGAGCGGGCGATCCATGGGACGACGGAGGGCGCGGCGAACCTTTGGGCGGGTTATATCGACCTGCGCCATGTACACGATGACAATCGGGAGTTGCAGAAGACGGTGGACAGGCTGCGCCTGGAGCAGGCGAGTCTGTTGGAGGATGCGCGCCAGGGGCAGCGGCTTCAGGGCCTGCTGAAGTTCCAGGAAGGGTATATTTACTCGACCGTGGCGGCGCAGGTGATTGGGACGTCGGGGTCAATGCAGTCGAACGTGCTGTGGCTGGACAAGGGCGCGGACGCAGGATTGCAGCCGGATATGGCGGTGATTACCGCGGACGGGATTGTGGGCAAGGTGCGGACGGTATTCGAGCACACGGCGCAGGTGCTGCTGGTGAACGACCAGACGAGCGGCGCGGGTGTGGTGCTGGAGACGACGCGGATACGGGGGATATTGCGGGGCAACGCGCAAGGGCAGCTGCAGGTGGTGAATATTCTTGCCGACCAGCGGATACAGCCCGGGGAGCATGTGCTGACGGCGGGCGGGGACCAGATATTTCCGAGGGGCCTGGCCGTGGGCACGGTGGAAAAGGTGGAGCGGGACGCGGAGCGGGGATCGTTTATCAACGTGATTGTGAAGCCGGCGGCGAACCTGGGACACCTGGACGAGGTGCTGGTGATTACGTCGCTGGATACGAAGCTGTCGGCGCAGCAGCAGGGCGATGTGAATACGAGCGAGGATCTCAAGGGCGCCGAAGTGGCGGCGGAAGCGGAACGGAAGCGGGCTGCCGAAGAGATGGCGGAGCGGTTGCCGTCGCTGACGGATCCGAATGCGCCCGCTCCAACGGATGGAAAGACGGCCGATGGGACGCCAGGGGCAGTAGTGCCGCCCCCGCCCGCGCCAAAGCCGATTCCGGCCAAGCATCCGGACCGATTTTCGCCGGGTGTAGCGGGGGACTCGGAAGGGTCGGCGGCGAATGGTTTGGCAGCGTCGACGCCGGTTACCGAGACTGCTGGGTCTGCCGAGCCGGTGACAAAGCCCGCTGGGCCTGTAGCCAGGCCGCTTGCTGCTGGGGCCAAGGCGGGCGGGAGTGCAACGAAAGCGGGAGTGCCGGGGTCTAAGCATATAGCGACGCCGAAGCCGGGAGGGAAGAACTGATGGCCGTGCTTGCGTCGGAGTATCGCCGGGAATTGGAGATTCGCAGGTATCCGCTGGCGGTGTACGTGCTGGTTCCGCTGCTGGCCTTGGTGTTGCAGGCGTGGCTGCCGCGTTTGCCGGTGGTGGGGCGGTTTGCGTATTTTGATTTGCCACTGCTGCTGACGGTGTATTTCGGTCTGGGGCGGCGGAATCCGATCTATGGGACGCTGCTGGGCGCGGTGCTGGGGATATGCCAGGATGGGCTGACGCAGGGAGCGATCGGGATCTGGGGAATTGCGAACACGGTCTGCGGGTTTCTGGCGGCGTCGATCGGCATCCGGGTGGTGGTGGAGAATCACACGATCCGGATGGTGCTGACGTTTGGATTTACGCTGCTGGCGTCTGGGATTGCGTATTTTGTGACTCGCGGGCTGCTGGGGCTGAGTTTTGACTGGAACTGGCTGGGCGAGTTGTTGAAGGCCGCAGGGAATGCTCTGATTGGGTTGGGGTTGTTTCCGTTGCTAGACCGGACGCAGATTCGGGATTAGCCAGTAGCTGAGGGGAATTATGAATGTCGACAGGGTCAATCGGAAGGAAAAGCTCTCGCCGCTGAAGCTGGCTGGGGTGCAGTACGGCATTCTGCTGATGATGCTGATTCTGATTGGCGGGCTCTGGCGGCTGCAGGTGCTGGGCGTGGACAACTGGCGCCTCTTGGCGGAGCAGAACCGCATCCGCAAAGTGCCGGTGCTGGCGGCGCGGGGCAAGCTGCTGGACCGGGATGGGCGGTTGCTGGTGGACAACTATCCCTCGGTGAGCTGCTTCCTGGTGCGGGAGCAGAATCGCAACATTGATGCGGATTTGCCGTTGATTGCCAAGGGGTTGAATCTGGACCTGGAGGGCTTGCAGGCGACGTTGCATCGGTACCGGCTGTCGCCGGGGTACCAGCCGATTCCGATCAAGCAGGATATTTCGCCGGATGAGCAGGCGTTTATTGAGGCGCACCGGAACGAGCTGCCGGAGTTGGAGACGATTGACGAGGAGCGGCGGCTGTATCCTCGGGATGGATTCGCGGCGCATGTGATTGGGTATGTGGGGGAATTGAGCGAAGATGACCTGAACAAGCCGCAGTATGCGTACTACGAGCCGGGCGACGTGGTGGGCAAGGCCGGCGTGGAGCAGACGTACGACGAGCTGCTGCGGGGCCAGGACGGGTCGATGGACGTGATTGTGGACTCGCACGGGCGCGAGGTGGGCCGGCGGGGAATCCAGCTGGCGACTCCGGGGCAGGATCTGAAACTGACGATCGATATTGATGTGCAGAGAGCGGCGGAGCTGGCGCTGGGCGACGCGAATGGCGCGGTGATCGCGATGGATCCGCGGAATGGGGAGATTCTGGCCCTGGTATCGCACCCGAACTATGACCCGAATGCGTTTGCGGTGAAGATAGGGCGGACGGAGTGGAACAAGCTGATTACGGACCCAAATCATCCGCTGATGAACAAGGCGATCCAGGATCAGCTGGCGCCGGGCTCGACGTTCAAGGTAATTATGTCGGTGGCCGGGCTGCAGGAGGGCGTGGCGCAGAACTTGAAGGTGAACTGCGCGGGCGGCGGGGATTTCTACGGACACTTTTTCAAGTGCGATCATCACCATGGTTTGCTGAACATCCACGATGCGATTCCGGAGTCGTGCGACACGTACTTCTATCAACTGGCGTCGATGCTGGGCATTGACACGATTGCCAAGTACGCGACGCAGCTGGGGATTGGGTCGCGGACGGGGGTGGACCTGCCGAACGAGATGGCTGGGATTATGCCCTCAACGCAGTGGAAGCTGAAGAATTTCCATGAGAAGTGGTACGCGGGCGAGGTGATTTCGGTTGGCATTGGGCAGGGCGCGCTGGAAGTGACGCCGCTGCAACTGGTGCGGGCGCTGAGCGGGATTGCGTCGGATGGGCACATGGTGAGGCCGCACGTGGTGGATCCGCAGCAGCTGCCGACGGAGTTCCGGCAGGCATTGGTGGATACTTATCCGGGGTCGGGGGACCGGCAGGTGTCACTTAACCAGGATACGTGGATGACGGTGACAGATGGGATGGCGGCCGCGACCTCTCCAGGGCTGTATCACACGGCCGAAGGGGCTCACCTGGAAGGGATTGATTTTGCAGGGAAGACGGGAACGGCACAGGTAGTGGGCGGAGGCGACACGCACAACAAGGGCGGATCGAAGACGCCGAATGCGTGGTTTGTGGGGATGGCTCCACGACGGAATCCGGAGATTGCGGTGGTTGTGCTGCAGGAGCATGGGGACTGGGGGTCTGGGTCAGCGAAGCTGGCAGCGCAGATTATTACGGCCTATGTGAACAAGAAGCGGCGCCAGGAGAACAACCTGGTGGAGACGGCCCAGAAGCCTGCGGCGGTGGAGATGGGGGCGGTGTGGTCGGAGCCCGAGACCCAGCCTGGCCAGAACAACAAGAACCTGGCAAAGGTGGGGCACCCGGCTTCGGTGAGTGGGGGGCGGTTCTTGATTAACACGGAAAAGGCATCGGTGGACTCCCATCTGAGCAGCAAGAACAAAGGCGTCGCGAAAGTGGGACAGGCGGAGACAGCGGCGTTGCCGGAGCGGTATCGCGGGTTGATTGCCGGAGGGACACGCTGATGCGACGGGCGTTGGGACTGCGGGATTTTGACTGGGCGCTGTTGGGGATGGTGCTGACGCTGTGCACGATCAGCGTGTTTGAGATTTACTCGGCGACGCTTCACACGAAGTTTGTGGGATTTCATACGAAGCAGATGTACTGGATTGCCGGCGGGATCGTGCTGATGTTTGTGATGTCGAAGATCGACTATCACCGGCTGCTTGGGGTTGCGTACTGGGCGTATGGGTTTTGCTTGGTGGCGCTGGTGGCGGTGAAGCTGGTGGGCACGAAAGTGATGGGGGCGCGGCGGTGGATCAAGCTGGGGCCGATGCATTTTCAGCCGTCTGAGTGGGTGAAGCTGGTGCTGATTGTGCTGGTGGCGGCGTATTTTGCGAACCTGGGCGGGAAGCGGCTGACGTGGGGCGAGATTGGGAAGGCGATTGCTCTGGTGGGATTGCCGATGCTGCTGGTGCTGATTCAGCCGGATATGGGTACGGCGCTGACGTATTCGCCGATCTTGCTGGCGGGGCTGTTTCTGGGGGGGATGCACTGGAAGCAGGGACTTATTCTGGGCACGGTGGTGTTTGTGTTGCTGACCGGCGCGTGGATGAGCGGGAAGGTAGTGAAGCCGTACCAGAAGGCGCGATTGACGAGCTTTCTGAATCCGGACGACGACCCGCGGGGCAAAGGGTACCATGTGCGGCAGAGCCTGATTGCGGTGGGTTCTGGCGGGATATGGGGCAAGGGAGCGGAGCATGGGACGCAGACGCAGGGAGATTTTCTCCCGATTCCCCATGCGGACTTCATTTTTGCGGCGTACAGCGAGGAGCACGGGTTTCTGGGCGCGTTTCTGGTGTTGCTGCTATACTTCCTGATATTGATGCGTTTGATTCAAAACGCTCAAACGGCCGCGGACATGTCCGGCCAGCTCCTGGTTATGGGAGTGGTTTCGGTGTTGACCTTTCAGATAGCGGTCAACGTGGGCATGGTCATCGGTTTTATGCCAGTCACTGGAATCCCATTGCCGTTAATGAGTTACGGCGGATCTTCGGTGTTGTTCACCTTCCTGGCGCTGGGCGTGGTAATGAACGTCCGGATGCGCCGATTTGTGAACTAGTCCTGGCGGGCAAGACAAGGTTTTTCAGGCCCCTGCTCGGAGACAAGAGCACGGGTACAGCGGTTTTTTCACTTAGCCGGCAGGATTCGCATTGCGAACGGCCCCGGCGGAGCAGGGTGAATGAGTACGCAGAGACGGGTAGACCGTCGGCAACGCGCAAGAAGCATGGCAGTTGCCCCATCGAAGCACCGGACGCCCGCTGGGCGAGGATGGCTGGGATCGGGCCAAGGATTGAAGGAAGCGTGTTGCATTCGGCTTAACGGCATCGCCGTCCCCGCCGCAGTAGCGGCCTATGGGGATTGGTTCGGCCACAAACTCTCTGCGCAGTAATGGTAGTTGCAGGGGTCATTCCGGGAGTGGTTTCAGGGACAAGACGGTGGTGGTTGCAGCTCGAAGGGAGCGGCGGCCGAAACCGGATCTCTCAGCCAGGACGGGATTTTCTCCAGCAGGCGCGGCCACAATGGCCTTATCGCTTGCAGTGGAATGAGACCCTTGGCAGCAGACCACATTCCCTCCTCTCCTCACTGGCGCCCCATGATGCAGAACGAGCCCTGCCGCAGCTCCCGATGAGCCAATGCTCCGGGACGGAAAGGCAACATGGCCAAGGAAATTTGTATCAGCAGCACGCCGCACGAGACGCGGCTTGCGATTTTGGAAGATGACCAGCTCGCGGAGATTTACTACGAGCGGGAAAACGAATATACGCTTGCGGGCTCGATTTACAAGGGCAAAGTGACGCGCGTGCTTCCGGGCATGCAGTCTGCGTTTGTGGATGTGGGGCTGGAGCGGGATGCATTTCTGTACGTGACGGACTTCATGGAAATGGAGGATCCGGAAGACAGCGATGAGGTGGAACGTGCGGCGACGCAGGGCACTCCTGTACGCCAGCAGGCGCTGCCGCAGAGTGTTCCGCAGCCTCAGTTGGCGGCCGAAGAGCGTGCACCGCGGGATGGCCGGCGAGATGGCCGAGATGGAAGAAGTCGCCGGAATGAGCCGCGGCCGGTTGCTCCGATTGAGGGAGAGGTTTTCCTGACGCGCGCGACGGAAGGCGTAGAGCCTGCCGAGCCGAAGTCCGTGGTGGAAGCGGTCGAGAGCCAGGACGAGACGGATGAGCAGGGAGCGCGCCGCTGGCGTGGTCGCCGCCGTCGCCGTGGTGGCCGGCGGGACGAAGGCGGTGAGGGCACCGACGAGGGAACGAGCCAGGCGAAGCCGACTGCGCAGCCTGTTGCCGCGCCGGTAGTGAAGCCGTTTACGGAAGCTTCCGGGCAGGTGGTTTTCTTCGAGAGCGAAGAGCCGCTGGATGAGGAAGAGTTTGTTGCGCCGTCGCTGGACTTTGAGGCTGCGGAATCAACGGCCGAAGCGGAGCCTGAGATTGCGGCCGCGCCGACGGAGAGCTATGAGCGTCCGGAACGCAGTGGGCGTGGGGATCGCGGTGGACGTGGAGACCGGGGTGGCCGTAGTGAACGGGGAGGTCGCGGAGAGCGTGGCCGCCGCGTGGAGCGGTATGACACGGACGTGGAGGCCTTGCCTGAGGCTCCGGCGCCAGCCGCGGGAGAAGCACCGTTCTTGCTGCCGGGCGAGTCGCTGGGACGTTATGGTGTCTCGGCGAAGCATGAGCCGATCAAGCTGCTGATCCAGGAGATGCCGGAAGAGAAGGTAGTGGAGCAGCCGGCGCTGAAGCTGGCGAAGCCGTCGACGCTGGTAGAAGTTCCGCTCGTGTGGGACGGAAGCGGGTTGCTGCCGGGCGAGTCGATTGCGCGGCGGGGTACGAGTCCGCTGCCGGCTCCGACGCGGGCAAATCTGCCGGAGTCGGAAGAGGAAGACGAGAGCCTGGAAGAGTTTGTGGAGTTGGTTCCGCGGACGAATGGGGCGGATAGCCCTGCGTCTGGAACAGATGACCTGGACAATGTCGAGGCCGAAGGGTTCGAAGAGGACGAAGAGGAAGACGGCGAGGACGACGAGGAGGATGACGAAGACTTCGAAGAGGAAGAAGAGTCGGAGTTTGAGGAGTCTGAGGAAGAGGACGGGCACGCGGAGAAGGAGCATGATGCCTCCGCTTCGCACAATGTGGATCCGTTGCCGCCGAGTGCTTTCCGTTTGAAGGACCTGTTCGGCGGGAAGAAGAAGGAAGAGCCGGCTGAGCCGGCACCCGCTCCGAAGCAGGTGAAGTCAGTTTCGGCGTACGCACCTGGGTCTGGTCATCTGGAAGAAGAGGTGATTGACGAGGAAGAGTACGACTTCCATCCAATGAAGGCGCATCACCACGACGACCACGACCTGGACGATATTGAAGAAGAGACGCTGCAGGCGCAGATTCGGTCGGGCGCGCTGGGCGAGTTGCTGGAAGAAGCACAGAACGAGAGCCGGATTTCGATTCGTCCGGTGGGAGACGAGGGAGCGACGGCGCAGGGCGGCCGTGAACGCAGCGGCCGGGATCGCGACCGTGGCCGTGGACGCGGCGACCGTGGCGGAAGCCGCAGCGACAGCCGCAGTGGCAGCCGTGGCGGCAGCGAAAGCCGTAGCAGTGAAGGTCGCAGCAGCGAGGGCCGGAGCAGTGAAGGTCGCAGCAGCGAGGGCCGGAATGAAGGCCGCAGTGGCGACCGGGGCGGACGTGGACCATCGCGCCGGTCGGCGCAGACGCAGGATTTGCCGATTATCAGCGACCTGCTGAAGCCGGGCCAGGAGATCCTGGTGCAGATTGCCAAGGAGCCGATTGCGAAGAAGGGTGCGCGGATTACGTCGCACATTGCTTTGCCGGGCCGCTTCCTGGTGTTTATGCCGACGGTGAGCCATGTTGGCGTGAGCCGGAAGATTGGCTCGGACGAAGAGCGGCAGCGGCTGAAGCGGATCCTGGTGAGCGAGCGCGGCGAGGCAACGGGCGGCTTTATTGTGCGCACGGCAGCCGAGGGAGCTACGGAAGAGGAGCTTCGCGCGGATCTGCGGTTCCTGATCAACCTATGGAACGAGATTCGGACGCGCGCGGAGAGCTCGAAGCCGCCGGCGCTGATTTATCACGATTTGAACCTGATTGAGCGGATTTTGCGCGACCAGGTTTCGGACAATTTCTCGCACATCTGGGTGGATTCGGAAGCGGATTACGAGCGGATTGTGCGCTTCCTGAACCGTTTTTCGCCGGATCTGGTGCGTCGTGTGAAGTTGTACACGAAGGAAGTGCCGCTGTTTGAGCACTTCGGGATTCAGGACGAGATTTCGAAGGCGCTGCGGTCGAAGGTATGGCTGAAGTCGGGCGGATCGATCGTGATCAACCAGACGGAAGCGCTGGTGGCCATCGACATCAACACGGGCAAGTACGTGGGCAAGACGGCGCGGCTTGAGGACACAATTCTGAAGACGAACCTGGATGCGATTCCGGAGATTGTGCGGCAGATTCGGCTGCGCGACCTGGGCGGCATCATCGTGATCGACTTTATCGACATGGACGAGCGGAAGAATCGGACGCGCGTGATGACGGCCTTGGAAGAGGCGTTGAAGCAGGATCGCGCGCCGACGAAGGTGCTGCAGTTCAACGACTTTGGCCTGGTGGCGATTACCCGCAAGCGGGTGAAGCAGAGCCTGGAGCGGACGCTGAGCGTTCCGTGCCCGGTTTGCCAGGCTACGGGAATGGTGAAGAGCCCGGCGACGGTGGCCAACGAGATCTGGACAGAGATGCGGAAGATGCGCAAGCACTTTGACCAGAGCGAAGTGCTGCTGCGGGTACACCCGGAGACGGCGAAGGAACTGAAGGCGCACAATGCGCGCTGGCTGGTGGATTTGGAAGAGCTGGCGGGGCGGAATGTGCTGATCAAAAACGACGCGACGCTGCATCCTGAGCAGTTTGATATTCAGGGGTAGGTGGGTTTGAACTAGCGGAAGGGCTGGGGCTTAGGCTTCGGCCCTTTTTGCGTTTGGGGTTAGCGGATGACGTGGATGGGGATGCCGAGGTCGAGGGTGTGCCAGGCCTGATCTGTGGTGTAGACGGGGGCTTGGCGCTCGATGGCGAGGGCTAAGCAACTGCGGTCGCCGAGGGATAGGCCGCGGGGTTGGGTTTGGAGGATGAGGTCGCCGGCGATGCGGGCTTGGGCGGCGGAAAACTCAATCGTATTTACGGCAAGAGCCAGGGTGCCTTCCCATGCAAGTTCCGGTTTGAACCCGCGTTGCAGGAGCTTCGTCTGGGCTTCGGCGAGATTGACTGTGCTGAGGATGGCTCTTTCGAGAAAATCCGAAGGAAGCGCATCCGGCCCGGGCTCATTGAAGAGAATCGCCAGAATCACGGATGCATCGAGAACGATTTCATTCATGTTTCGCGGCCTCGCGACGATCCGCAATCAATTCGTCAGATACGAGGGTGCCTGGCTGTACCAAGGTTCGCGCAAACTCCTGGGCTCGGAGGATTCGAGCGCGGCGAGTGGAGAGGCGGAGTTCGAAGTTCTGGAGTTCGATCTCGACGATGGATCCGGGTTGGATGCCAAGGGCTTCGCGCATAGCAGCTGGGATGACGATGCGGCCCTTGTCGCCGACCTCTACTTTGGCGACTAGCTTAGGGGCGGCGAGCTTTGGGGTGACGGGAGTTAAGAGAGACATGATTTCCACCTTCTGTTGATTGTGGCACAAATTACAGAAAGTGTCACTTGCGTGGAATGGTGGGAAACTATGAGAGATTTCCCAACTCGATTAGAGGCCGAGGAGTTTTAGGCGGAGCAGTCCGCCGAGGAAGACGCCGATGGGGGTGAGGGCGATGAGGGTGAGCTGGTACCAGATGGGTTGCTTGCCACGTTCCTGCAGGGCGCTGAGGGCGGAGAGAAGCAGGACGATGAGGGCGAGGGCGAGGACGTGGTGAAGGGGGTTGCCGTGTGCAAACGAGGCGGTGATGTAGCCGCCGACCAAGGCTGCGGCGAGGGAGTAGCCGAGGTTGACGAAGATGTAGCCGGCTTTGGGCTGGCCGGGGGTGCCGGTCCACTCTGGAACGAAGCGGGTGAGGGCGGCGGTGGCGAGGCCGATGAGGATGGCCAGGGTGGCGAAGCCTGCGAGAAGAGCGAGGAAGGCGTGGAGGATTACCATGGGCGACTCGGCTGGGCCTGGGGTGGAGTGGGTGAGGCGATTTCGCGGAGAAATTCGCGGGCGAGGCGAGCTTCGCCGGGGTTGCTTTCGCCGTGCATTGTGCAGAGGTCGAGGAACTGGTCGATGAGGAGTGCCACGGGGTCCTGGGAGTCGGATTCGGTGGCCTGCTGGGCGAGGAGGCCCTGGAGAGCCATGGCGAGCTGGCGGAGTTGCTCGGCTTCAAGCCAGGGCTGGGCGTGGATGGCGGTGCCGAAGAGGCCGGCACGGCCGTGGGCGCACTCCTCAAGGCAGGCGAGAAGCTGGGCTTGGAAGGCCAGCTTCAAGGAGTCGAGCGGGAGCGGGTCGGGCCGCTCGGGTGGGGAGTCCGGCTGGGGTTCGTAGCTGGGTTCGGACTGGTCGTATTCGTCGCGTTCGTACATGGGTTCCTTGGGGTCAGTTGGCGGGCTTCATGGCGGCTTCGATGTCGTCGGCGGTGTGAGGGAGGTTGGCGATGAGGTCGATGAGCTTGCCGTCGGGGCCGACCAGGAAGACGTCTTCGATGCGGACGCCGATTTTCTCCTCAGGGATGTAGACGCCTGGCTCGATGGTAAAGACCATGCCGGGTCTGAGGACGGTGGGGTAGACGGAGGGGTCGTGGACATCGATGCCGACCATGTGTCCGAGGCCGTGGATCCAGTACTTGCCGAGGGGTTCGCCGTTCGGGCCTTTGCCGTGGGTATTGATGTAGTTGTAGGCGACGGTATCGAGGGTGTCAGGGTCTGTGTGGGGGCCGAGGATTTTGGATTTTCCTGCGACGAAGGCTTCGGCGGCGGCGCGCTGAGCGCCGAGGACAACGTCGTAGATTTCGCGCTGGCGGGCGGTGAAGTGTCCGCTGACGGGAACGGTGCGGGTGATGTCGGAGGCGTACATGCTGAATTCTCCAGCGGCATCGACGACGAGGAGGTCGCCAGACTGCATGGTGCCGGAGTTGTTGGAGTAGTGGAGGGTTGTGGAGTTGATGCCGGAGCCGACGATGGGGGCGTAGGAGGGACGTTCGCAGCCCTGGGCCATGAGGGTGGCGACGATTTTGCCTGCGACGGCGCGCTCGGTGAGGCCGGGGTGCACGGACTGGATCATGGTGCGCTGGGCGGCGATGGAGGCGGTGGCGGCCTGGGTGAGGAGAGCGATTTCGCCGGGGTCTTTGACGACGCGCAGCTCGGTGATAGGGGCTGTGACGTCGTGCGTGGGGGGAGTGGAGTCGAGGCCGAGGGTGGTGGCGTTGAAGGCGATGAGGGACTTGGCTTCCGCAGAAGTGGGTTCGGTGAAGAGGTTGTAGGCGAGGCCGCGGTTGGCTGCGGTTAGCTTGTTGAGCTCGGCGGGAAGCTGGGCCATGGAGAGGACTTCGTCTACGCCGGCGAGGGCGGCTGCGTTTGGGGTGTCTGCGCCGAGCTTTTCGCCGGTGTATTTTTCCATGCGGAGGTTGCGGCTGGGCAGCAGGAGGACTTCGCGGTAGGCGCGCGGGGGATCGGATTTGGGGGCATCGGCGACGATGAGCAGGGCAGCGCCGGGCTCATTCCAGCCAGTGAGGTAGTAGAAGTCGGAGTCCTGGCGGTAGGGGGCGAAGTCGAGGATGGGCTCGGGCGCGGCGAAGAGGATGGCGACGCCGCCGGAGAGCTTGGCGGCGAGGGCCTGGCGGCGGGTGCGGTAGGTGGCTGGGGGCTGCTTTTGGAGGGCCTGGGCGGGAGCGGCGATGGGTGCGAGGGTCGCGGCGACGAGGAGGGCCAGGAGGGTGAGGCGGAGGGTGAAGCGAGGAATCATGGAATAAGGGTCGGCGAGTGGGGGGCTGGTGTCAAGAGGGGAGGGCGAGGTTGATCTTTTGTGCCGTGCTGCGGGAGATGTACATGGGGATTTTCTCTTCGGTGCCGAGGGTCACCATGACCTTGGTGCTGAACCATAGGCGAGCCGGGGCGATCGTGATTTCAGACCAGGGGATACGCAGGGGAGGGTGGCCGGTGCGGAAGAGGAAGACGACGCTGAGGTAGAGGGCGTCGTCGTCGGCGGTGAGGCGGAGGATGTTTTGGTACAGATTGCCCTTGCGCAGGTAGATGGTTGTGTTGAATGGGCCGGCTGAACGGGTTTTGCCGGAGGGCTGTTCCTGGGCGCGGAAATGGCGGGCAAGGTGGTGCCAGCCGGAGACGAGGGCGAGGAGGTAGACGAGACAGATCCAGAGGGCAACGAAGCCGAGGAGGGCGAAGGGGAGCCAGAGGGGGATTGGAGAGTCGGGCGGCATAGTGAGCAGTTTACGCCTGTCGCGGGGCGGATTTGGCGGATTTGAGGCTGCTGGCGGCGGCGATCTTGAGAAGGAAGACGCGGCGGAAGGTGAGGAGTTGGGCCTTGGCCCAGGCGGAGATTTCGGTGAGGTCGGGGTCGTCGATGGAGCCGGGGCGGGTGATGGAGATGCGGCAGGCTTCCTTGAATTCGAGGCGGTCCCAGAGGAGGGTTTCGCCGAAGTCGGCGTGGATTTCCTCTTTGACGAGGGCGAGGGCGTCGAAGAGTTCTTCGTTTTTCTTTTTGCGGGAGCCGCCGATGTAGAGCTCGGTGGTGAGCCTTTTGCCGCCGTTGAAGACTACGGCGAAGTGGTAGATGGCTTTGGGGCCGCCGGAGAGGCGGAACCAGTTTCTGCCGGAGGCTGCGCCGATGCCGGTGACGCCCTCGGCGGCGAGTTCCTCGGCGAGGGCTTGGAAGAAGGTACGGTATTTGGGGTTTCTGCCGCTCATGGGGAATTCCTGGGGTCGCCGGGACGCGGGGCTATTCGTCGTAGTGGAGGAGGCTGAAGACTTCGATGCCGGGGAAGCGTTCGCGGCCTTTTAGGAAGTCGAGTTCGATAGCGAAGGCCATGCCGACGACTTCACCGCCGAGCTGGTTGACGAGCTTGAGGGTAGCTTCCATGGTGCCGCCGGTGGCGAGCAGGTCGTCGACGAGCAGGACGCGCTGTCCGGGGTGGATGGCGTCGAGGTGGATTTCGAGAGTGTCGGAGCCGTACTCGAGGTCGTATGTGACGCGGGCGACGGGCGCGGGGAGTTTGCGGGGCTTGCGGACAGGGACGAAGCCGGCGTTGAGGCGGTAGGCGAGCGCGGGTCCGAAGATGAATCCGCGGGCCTCGATGCCGAGGACGAGGTCGATGTGCTGCTCAATGTACTGAGAGGCGAGGGCGTCGATGAGCTGGGCGAATCCGGTGCGGTCTTTGAGCACGGTGGTGATGTCGTAGAAGAGGATGCCGGGCTTGGGGAAGTCGGGGACGGTGCGGACGAGCGCCTTGATGGCATCGACATTGAGGGGCTTGGACATGTGTGGGGCTGCTCCTGGGCGGATCCGGGTGGGTGGACGCGCTGAGTTGATTATAGTTTGCGATTGGGGCGGGGGAGTTACCAGGCGCCTTCGATGCGGAAGCTGGGCAGGCCGTCGGCTTCCGATGGGGCGAGGGTGTGCTCGTGGACGCGGTCGACGCGGGAGCCGCGAGGGCCGCGGTCGAGGGCGTAGCGGAGCTCGGTGAGTGCGTGGTCAGCTCCGGCGACGACGAGCTCGACGTCGCCCTCGTCGGTATTGCGGACCCATCCGCGGAGGCCGAGTTCGGAGGCTTCGCGGTGCACGAACCAGCGGAATCCGACGCCCTGCACGCGACCACGGACGAGGAAATGCCGGACGATTGGGGTAGCTTCCATAGCGGTAAATTCAGTGTTTCAGAGTGGGGGCTGGGGCGCAAGATAGCGCATGAGAAAAGCGGCGCGCCCGGTGTGGGTGCGCCGCTTTTGTACTTATTCCGGGAGTGACGACTAGGCGCGGCTGAGGTAGGTGCCTTCGCTGGTGTCGACGCGGATTTTTTCGCCTTCGTTGATGAAGGGAGGGACCTGAACGACGAGACCGGTGTCCGTTTTGGCGGGTTTGGTGACGGAGCTGGCGGTGGCGGACTTGATGCCGGGCTCGGTTTCGACGACGGTGAGCTCGACCGAGGCGGGCAGGTCAATGCCAACGGCGATGCCGTCGAAGTAGCTGACGTCGATCTGGAGATTGGGGGTGAGGTATTCGACGGCATCGCCGAGGGTGGAGGCCTTGAGGACGGTCTGCTCGTAGTTCTCCGGGTTCATGAAGTAGTAGTCGTCGCCGTCGCTGTAGAGGAACTCCATGGCGACTTCGTCGACGATGACGCGCTCAATGGCGTCGCCGGAGCGGAAGCGGTGCTCAAACATGGCGTTGGTGCGGACGTTGCGCAGCTTGGCCTGGATGAAGGCGCGGAGGTTGCCAGGGGTGCGGTGTTCGACGGCGAAGACGAGGTGGAGCTGGTCGTTGTGCTTGATGACCATGCCGGGACGCATTTGAGTGGCGGGAATCGCCATAAAGGGAGTGCTCCTTGCTTGTGTACAGAATTGCTTAATTTGCGGGCATTTATGTCCAATTCTTATTGTAGCCCAGACTTAGAGGCCGGATTTGTGCGACAGAAAGAAGAGATGGGTGGCTATACTTGCTGAAATCGAGAGGGGGTGCATTGAGTGAAGCTGCTATCAGGCTGTGTTGCTTTGGGTTTGCTTGCGGGTTGTTGCGCAGCAGGCGAGGCGCAGGGTGCGGCGGGGTTTGCATTTCGGTTTACGGAGGCGCCCGGGCCCTACGCGGTTGGGCTGAAGGTGTTGCCGCAGTATGACCGGACGCGTGTGTTTCAGGCGGAGGGAACTGGTAAGGCGGTCAAGGGTCCGCGGCCGATTCAGATATTGGTGTGGTATCCGGCGGAGGCTTCCACAACGCAGAGGATGACCCTGGGCGACTATGCGGAGCTGGTGAAGACGGAGACGAGCTTTGACCAGCCGGTGGAACATGGCAAATCGCAGGATTTTGTAGCGCAATACATGCATGGAACAGAATCGCAGCCGAGGTTGGCCATACGCGATGCTCCGGGCAGGGCCGGACATTTTCCGCTTGTGATTTACGCGCCCAGCGTGAATGCGCCGGCGATTGAGAATATTGAGCTTTGCGAGTATCTGGCGAGCTGGGGATATGTGGTGACGGCCAGCCCGAGCCTGGGAACTGCCGGTCGCGAGATGACGGTGGACCTGGGCGGAGCGAACGCGGAGGCGAGGGATATCTCTTTTCTGGTGGATGCGGCGGGGACGCTGCCGGAGGCGGATGTCTCCGAGGCGGCGGTGATCGGCTACAGCTGGGGTGGGATGGGGGCGCTGTTTGCTGCGGCACGCGACAAGCGGGTGAGCGCGCTGGTATCGCTGGATGGGTCGTTTCGCTACTCTCCCGGGACAGTCGCGGAGGCTGGAGATGTTCATCCGGAGGCAATGACGATTCCGCTGCTGGTCTTCAGCCGGGCGGAGGAGACGCTGGAGAGCTGGGCGGCGATGCAGCAGGAGAAGGACAAGTCCGCCCCTGCGCCGAACGTGCTGAATGAGTGGACGCACGGCGATCTCGTGCATGTGCGGATGCTGGCCATGTCGCATATTCAGTTCAGTTCGATCTTCCAGCGGAGTGAGCGTTTCCGGAAGCAGGGGGTGCAATTCGATCCGGCGGACTATTCTCCGGAGGAGGGTGCGGAGAGCTACAACTGGGTTGCACGGTACACGCTGGCGTTCCTGAACGCGTATCTGAAGCATGACGCGGATGGAGTGGCGTTCTTGAAGCGGATCCCGGCGGAAAATGGAGTGCCGAGGCATTTGATTGCTGCGAGTTACCGGGCAGCTGCCGCGGCGAAGTGAAGCATTTTTGAGTGAGTGAACTGTGGCGAACTGCCGGACGATTTGCAGCGAGTCTGGGCGCTTCAGCGTAACTTGTGCGATGTGAGGGTGCGGCGGGTGACAAGAAACTTTCGGTCCACGCCTATCGCTGGAAGGGACTTACGGTTAAGCTGGGTACACGAATGGAAGATGAACAGGAAATTTTGCCGTCGCCGGCGCTGAAGGTGCTGGTGATTGACGATCACGAGGCACATGCTGAGGGATTGGCGGAGCTGCTTGCCCTGGCGGGTTTTGAGACGTCTTACGCTCTGACTGGGGAAGCTGGAGTAGCGGCAGCCCGGGAACAGGACGTGGATGTTGTGCTGCTGGACATGAATCTGCCGGACATCAATGGATTTGAGGTGTGCAGGCGGCTGCGCAGCGATATTCAGACTGAGCATGTTGCGGTGGTGTTCCATACGGCGCACGGGTCGGTGCCTGGGAACCGGCATCCTGGGGATGCCTATCTGAGCTATCCGGTTGCGACGGCGGAGCTGTGCCGGGTGATTCGCGCCAGTGTGGTGCATAGGCGGAAGAGCCTGGGTTTGGATTTGGAGTAGCCTGGGAAGCGGCGGGGTAAACGGCGCGGGGTTACTGCGCCGGGGCTAACGACTCCTTCTGAAGCAGGGCGAGGACGCGTGCGCGGATGTCGTCGCGGATGATGCGGACTTGCTCGACGGATTGTCCTTTGGGATCCTGGAGCGGCCAGTCGTCGCGGCGGAGTCCGGGGACGTAGGGGCACTGGTCGCCGCAACCCATGGTTATGAGCAATTGCGCGTCTTGGGCTAGTTCTTCGGTGAGCTTCTGGGGCCGGGCGTGGCTGAGGTCGATGCCGATTTCAAGCATGGCGGCCTGGACTTCCGGGTGGACGCGGGGGCCGGGGTTGGTGCCGGCGGAGATGGCGCGGGCGCGGGCAGGGTCGGCGAGCTGGTTGAAGAAGGCAGCGGCCATTTGGGAGCGTCCGGCGTTGTGGATGCAGGCGAAGATGATCTTGGTCATGGATTCCCTTTCGGTGTCTACTGTTGTCCGATCTTGTCGAGTTCGCGCTGCAGGGCGAAGGTGTCGAGGGTTGCCAGGGGCAGGCAGAGGAAGAGGCTGATGCGGCGGTCGAGGGCGGCGAAGGCCTTGGAGAAGGCGCGTTCGATTTCTTCGAGGGTTCCGGTAACGGCGGCCGGGTCGGGGATGCCCCAGTGAGCCGTCATGGGCTGTCCGGGCCAGAGAGGGCAGACCTCGTTGGCTGCGTTGTCGCAGACGGTGAAGACGAAGTGAAGGGGCGGCGCGCCGGGCAGGGAGAACTCGTCCCAGGACTTGCTGCGGAGGGTGGCAGCGCTGAGTCCGGCTTTCTCGATCTGGTGAATTGCCTCAGGGCGCACGACGCCGGAGGGATGGCTGCCGGCGCTGAATGCGGTGAAGTTGGGCGGCCCTTTGCGGTTCATGATGGACTCAGACATGATGGAGCGCGCCGAGTTTCCGGTGCAGAGAAACAACACGTTGTAGCGAGCCATAACGAGGAGCCTTTCTGATGGGTGGTGGTCGACCCTGGGTTGCTTCAGGAGCAGCAGGAGGGGCCGCAGCAGGACTTCTGAGCGCCGGCGCCTGGTTTGATGGCGTAGACCTTGACGCTGGCCGCGGCAGCGTTGATGTCGTAATGGTCGAGCAGGTTTTTGAGGTCGGTGTGGAGGGTCGCGGGTGCCGGGGTGCAGCAGGGGGCTTCGATGACCTGGAAGGGATTGGCGGGTTCGGACATGGCGGGTGAGCAGCAACCGGCCTGGTTTTCGACTTTGGCGTAGGCGTTGAGGTCTTTGCCGGTGTCGACGATCTGGACGTGTTCGAAGCCGGCGGCGAGGAGTCCCGCGCGGTAGTCGTCGATGAGGATGGCGCCGGCGATGCAGCCGACGTAGGCGGCGACGCTGTTGGCGACGGCGGGGGGCAGGTCCTGCTTGAGGGCGATGTCGCTGACGGCGAGGCGGCCGCCGGGCTTGAGGATGCGGGCGATTTCGCGGAAGACGGCCGGCTTGTCGGGGGCGAGGTTGAGGACGCAATTGGAGATGACGCAGTCGACGGAGGCGTCGGGCAGGGGAATCTGGTCGATGGTGGAGTGGTAGAACTCTACGTTGGTGTATCCGCCGGAGGCAGCGTTGGCACGGGCGCGGTCGAGCATGGCTGGGGTCATGTCGATGCCGATGGCGCGGCCGGTGGGGCCGACCATCTTTGAGGCGAGAAAGACGTCGAGTCCCCCGCCTGAGCCGAGGTCAACGACGACTTCGCCGGGCCGGATGTGCGCGGTAGCGGTGGGGTTGCCGCAGGAGAGGCCCATGTTGGCTTCGGCGGGGATGGAAGTGAGCTCTTCCGGGGAGTAGCCGAAGGCCTCTGCTACGGCCTTGACACCGGCGTTGTTGGTGGAGAGGGAGCTTTCGGCGACTGCGCCGTATTTGGCGCGCACGGAGTCGAGGATGGGGTCTGAGAGTGGGTTTAGGGTTTCAGTTGTCATGGTGCCACCTTCCGGGAGAAACATATTCGCAAAGCCAACTATATACCTTGCGTACATATTCGTCAAGGCGTATAAGTAAAGCATGGCTGGACGAACGAAGACTTTCGACATGGAACTGTTTTTTCAGGCGTTGGGCGACCAGACGCGTTTGCGGTTGCTGAACCTGATGGGCGAGCAGGAGATTTGCGTCTGCTATTTCGTGGAGATATTGCGGCAGGGGCAGCCGAAGATATCGCGTCACCTGGCGTATCTGCGGCGTGCGGGGATTGTGTCGGCGCGGCGCGAGGGCAAGTGGATGCACTACCGCATTGTGATGCCGCCGAACATTGGCGCGGCACAGGTGCTGCGCCAGACGCTGGAGTGGCTCAAGGATGAGCGTGCGATGCAGGCGGATCGCGCACGGCTGACGAAGGCGTGTTGCTCGCCTGCCCGATTCAACGCGCTTGAGGGAGCGCCGAAGCCGGTTGCGGTTGGTTGCAGTTCCGATTGCTCCGATGTTCAAGAGGTTCAGTAACCATGCCAAACAAGCCGTATACACAGGCGCAGAATTGCGCGCCGGCCGCGCGCAAGCATCTCTCGTTTCTGGATCGTTTTCTGACGCTGTGGATATTTATGGCGATGGCGATTGGCGTGGCGGTTGGCCACTTTGTGCCGGGCTCGGCGGGATTTGTGAATCGCTTTCAGAGTGGGACGACGAACATTCCGATTGCCATTGGGCTGATCATCATGATGTTTCCGCCGCTGGCCAAGGTGCGCTACGAGAAGCTGGGCGAGGTCTTTCGCAACAAGCGCGTGCTGGCCTTGTCGCTGGTGCAGAACTGGGTGATTGGGCCGGCGCTGATGTTTGCGCTGGCGGTGATTTTTCTGCGGGGCGAGCCGGCGTATATGCGCGGGCTGATTTTGATTGGCATTGCGCGGTGCATTGCGATGGTGCTGGTGTGGAATGAGCTGGCCGATGGCGACACGGATTACGTGGCCGGGCTGGTCGCTATTAATAGCGTGTTTCAGGTGCTGTTTTACAGCGTATATGCGTGGGTGTTCATCACGGTGCTGCCGCGCTGGTTTGGATTGCAGGGCAGCATTGTGGATGTGAGCATTGCACAGATTGCGAAGAGCGTGGCGATCTATCTGGGCATTCCGTTTGTGGCGGGATTTGTGACGCGGTATACGCTGATTCGGCTGAAGGGCGAGCCGTGGTACCGGACGCGGTTTATTCCGCGCATCAGTCCGCTGACCTTGGTGGCGCTGCTGTTTACGATTCTTGTGATGTTCTCGCTGAAGGGCGATTTGATTGTGCGGCTGCCCCTGGACGTGGTGCGGATTGCGGCGCCGCTGGTGGTGTACTTCCTGATCATGTTCCTGGTGAGCTTTTGGATGGGCAAGCGGCTAGGGGCGAACTACGCGCAGTCGGCGACCTTGTCGTTTACGGCTGCGGGGAACAATTTTGAGTTGGCGATTGCGGTCGCGGTGGCGGTGTTCGGGTTGAACTCCGGCGAAGCGTTTGTGGGCGTGGTTGGGCCGCTGATCGAGGTGCCTGCGCTGATTGGGCTGGTGCATGTGGCGTTCTGGATTAGACGGCGGTATTTTGCGGGGGAGAGTGAGATGCCGGCTGCTGCTGCGTGACGATGATCGACCTTCTTCGCGTGTGGCTTGGCGTGGGCTGTACACTCAAACCATCATGGTTTTTGTTCTAGACAACTACGATTCGTTTACGTACAACCTGGTGCAGTATCTGGGCGAGCTGGGCGCCGACGTTGTGGTGAAGCGCAACGACGAGCTTACGGTGGATGAGGTTGAGGCGCTGAAGCCGGAGCGGATATTGCTTTCGCCGGGGCCTTGCACGCCGCAGGAGGCTGGGATTCTGATACCGCTGATCCATCGGATGGCGGGGAAGGTCCCGATTTTGGGCGTGTGCCTGGGGCATCAGGCGATAGGTGCGGCGTTTGGCGGGGCGGTGATTCGCGCGCCGGAGCTGATGCATGGCAAGACGAGTCCGGTGGCGCATGACGGCAACGGGATTTTTGCCGGTTTGGAGAGCCCGGTGACCTGCACGCGGTACCACTCGCTGATTGTGCGCGAGGAGGATTTGCCGGCGGAGCTTGAGGTGACGGCGCGGACCCAGGGCAAGGACGGCAAGCCGATCATTATGGGGCTGCGGCATAGGACGCTGAAGGTGGAGGGTGTGCAGTTTCACCCGGAGAGCGTGCTGACCGAGGGCGGCAAACAGATGATTCGGAATTTTCTGGCGATGTAGGAGCGGGACGATGGCGCGGACGGGCTGGCGATTTGTGGTTGCGGGGATGATGCTGGCTGCTCTGGCGGGCCATGGTCAGGCACCTGTGCCGCCTGCGCCGGTGGCTACTGCTTTGCCTGCGCCGGATTTGGCGCCGATTGCCTTTGTGCCGTTTGGGGGCACGGATCCGCTGGCGGCGGATAAAGTGAAGGGACAAATTGAGGTTGCGGGCGGCAAGGCGGTGATTGCCGCCAGCGGCGAGGTGAGCGCGGGGAGCCACGCGGCGCTGGTGCAGTTGACGCACCGGGGCGAGGTGCGGCTGTGCGCGACGACCACTGTTGCCCTTTCCGCGGCGACGCCGCGGACGGACGATTTGTCGGGGTTGATGCTTTCGCTGAGCCATGGGGCGCTGGAGGCCAGGTTTGCCACGGGGCACAATGCGGATGTGATTCTGACGCCGGATTTTCGGATTTCCATCAGCGGGCCGGGCGTGGCCAATGTGGATGTGCGGCTGGGCGACGGGGGCGATACGTGCGTGGATAATCACGGCGAGCACCCGGCGACGGTTGTGGTGTCGAGCGTGTTTGAGGGTGGGGCGTACAGCGTGGGAGCCGGGCAGCGGGTGATGTTTGAGCACGGGAGCCTGCGCGAGGTGGTGGACCACGAGAAGGAGTCGTGCGGATGCCCGGTGGAGGCGAAGGTGGACGAGGCGAATCCCTTCCCGGTGGCGCAGTCGGCGGGGTTGGCTCCCCTGGCAAAGGCTCCGGCGAATGCTACGGTGGTGGGGCAGGAGAATGCGCAGTTAACGGCTACGCTGACGCACGAAGCGGCTGCGGAGACGGCGGCGCCTGCCGCTGTGCCGGCTGTGGCTCCGGTAGCGGAGAAGAAGCCGGGGGCGATGGCGCGGTTTGGGCACTGGCTGCGAAAGGTATTTGGGGGGAAGTAGATTTGAAGCGACGGGAAACCAGAAAAGCCAGAGCGGATGCTCTGGCTTTTCAACTTGCGCGGTCAGGTGGCGCTAGTTTCCGCGGGCGCGGTCGATGGCGCGGAGGACGGCCTGGGCCTTGTTGAGGCATTCCTGGTATTCGGATTCGGGTACGGAGTCTGCGACGATGCCTGCGCCGGCCTGGATGCTGGCGTGGCCGTTCTCTGCGACGAGGGAGCGGATGGTGATGCAGGAGTCGAGGTTGCCGGAGAAGTCGGCGTAGAGGACCGCGCCGCCGTAGACGCCGCGACGGGCAGGTTCGAGCTCTTCGATGATCTCCATGGCACGGACTTTGGGAGCGCCGGAGAGGGTTCCGGCGGGGAAGCAGGCGCGCATGGCGTCTACGGCGGAGAGTTCGGGCTGGAGCTGACCGGTGATGGCTGAGACCAGGTGCATGACGTGGCTGTAGCGCTCGACGAACATGAGCTGGTCGACCTTGACGGAGCCGAAGGTGGAGACGCGGCCTACGTCGTTGCGGCCGAGGTCGACGAGCATGACGTGTTCGCTGCATTCTTTTTCATCGGCGAGCATTTCGGCTTCGAGGGCGAGGTCTTCGGCTTCGTCGGCGGAGCGCTTGCGGGTGCCGGCGATGGGGCGGTACTCGACGGTGCCCTGGTGGACGCGGACGAGCAGCTCGGGGGAGGAGCCGGCGACTTCGAGGCGGCCGGGGACTGGCTTGCCGGGCCTGGTGGGTTTGGCTGCTTTGGAGGCGGGTGGGGCGTCTGGGGTGACGCGCAGGAAGTACATGTAGGGTGAGGGGTTGACGGTGCGCAGGGCGCGGTAGACGGCGAAGGGATCGACTTCGGGGACCAGATCGAGGCGCTGGGAGTAAACGGTCTGGAAGACGTCTCCGGCGCGGATGTACTCGCGGATGCGCTCGACGCCGGCGAGATAGTCCTTCTTTTTGGTGCGATGGGTGACTTTGAGTTTGCCGGTGGTTTTGGGCTTGGGGAGCTTGGGCAGGGGTTGGGCGAGACGTTTTTCCAGGCGATTGAGGCGCTTGACGGCGTCGTCGTAAGCCGTTGAAGGGGACTGGAGGGTGACGTCGGCGGTGGCGATGAGGAGGATTTCCTTGCGGACGTGGTCGAAGGCGAGGACTTCATCGAAGAAAAGCAGGCAGGCGTCGGGGACGTGGAGTTCGTCAGGAGCGGTGGCGGGGAGTTTCTCGATCTGACGGACGACGTCGTAGCTGAAGAATCCGACTGCGCCGGCGGTGAAGGGCGGCAGACCGGGAATGTGCGCGGGGGTGTGTCCGCTGAGTGCTTCGCGCAGGATGGCGAAGACGTCGCCCTCGAGGTGGACGACGCGCTTGCCCTCGGTGATGGTTATTTGGCGGCCGCGGGAGACGATGCGCTTATAGGGATTGAGTCCGATGAAGGTGTATCGGCCGACTTTCTCGCCGTTTTCGACGGATTCGAGGAGGAAGCACTCGGGGGCCTGCCAAGCGGCGCGGAGGAAGGCGGAGACCGGAGTTTCGAGGTCAGCGACGAGGGTGCGGAAGACGGGGACGAGGGTGTGATTCTTCGCGAGGGCGAGGAAATCTTTGCGTCTGGGCTGGAGTGCGTCCTGGGTTGCCATCTTAGTGCCAGTGTAAATGGTGGGGTGGGGGATCGTTTGTCTGGCCGAAGCGGGACTTATAGCCAGGGATTCACGAGCTGGATTCCGCAGTGCTCGAAGTCTGGAGTGTTGCGGGTGGCCAGAGCTGCGCCATTCGCGAAGGCGATGGCGGCGATAAGCGCGTCCATTTCGCGGATTGGACGACCGATCTGCTGGCGCGAGTCGAGGATACGACTGTAGCCGCGCGCGGAGGGTAGGTCGAACTTTAGGATCTGGCCGCGGAAGTCTACTGTGATTGCCTTTTCTACGGCATCGCGGAACTGCTGCTGCCTGCGTCCTACGGACATGAGCTCGATGCCGGAGAGCAGTTCCGCAACCACGACTGATGCTGTCCACAGCTCGCTGCGCGGTTGAGTCTGTATCCAAGACAATACGGCATCGGAGGGATGGGGGCGCATGAACTCCGAAATGACGTTGGTATCGAGGAGGATCATCAGTCGAAGTTGGGCAGGGGGCGGGCAGAGAACTGCCTGAGCGGAATTGGGAGCGCGGTTCCTTCCAGTGCGGCAAATCGCCGGAAGAGCGCTGTTCCGAGGTCTTCTTCCATCTCCGCTGTGACGGAACCGCTTTCAACAGTCGCGGCGAGCGAGGCACGCACCTCGGCTTCCATGGATCGGCCGTTGAGAGCGGCGCGAACCTGGAGCCTGCGCTTCACGTTCTCGTCGAGGTTGCGGATGGTGATGGTGGTCATGAGGTGAGGATAGCATGGAGTTGACTGCAATGACTGCACTGCTAGCATAAGAGTTGGAGATTCCTGCCTCTGGAGGTCTCAAGACAGCGACTCAGGTGGTCAGGCGGCGGCGGATTGGATGGGTTGAATCTGCTTGCGGTGGGCTTTGGCGGCGTGCTAGAAGTCGTAATCGTTATGAAGGTTGAACGAGATGTCGGGGGCATTCTGAGCGAAGGCCTGGCTGATCTTGATGGACATTTCGGGGTGACGGCGGCTTTTTCGTTGAGCAAACGGGAGAGCGCGACGCGGGAGACGCCGATATGGGCGGCAAAGGCGGTGACGGTGATGAGGATATCTGCGAGTGCCTCGCGGATGATGCGGCCGGGGTGGGGTGGGTTGTGCATGCGCATGGTTTGCTCCTCGCTGGGTTAATTTTAGCGGCGATTTGGGTGGATGGATTGGCGGCGTTAGAGGATTTGCGCGGAGTTTGCCGGGCCGGTTTGGGCTTCAGGGGATTGAGGAGCAGGTTGGGGGCGATACCTGTGCGATCGGCGGGAATCTTATCAAATCTATACAAAATCCAGGGTGGTGGAGGCCCATACTGGGATGGTTGCGGGCTTTGGTACGTTTGAGGTGTTGGGTATGGGGGATGTAACAAAAGTGGGGTTGACTGTGCCACGAAGGTAAGCCTATGCTCATCCGGGTTTGGTGTGGAGCAGCCGGTTCCTACGCTAAACGAGGGTTGCGCGGCGACTGGCCCGCTGACACGGAGAGCAAGCATTCCGGGTTTGGCATAAGGGGTAGGGGCAGAAAGGCGCGACATTGGCGAACCGGAGCACCGTACTGCCGCGTCCAACAGACTAGACCGAGGCTCGCGTGAGCCGATGATCAGGGCGGGTAATGGATACGGCAATGCCTGGAGCAGAGGCCGGAGTGGCCGGCGCAGGCGCAAGGAACTGGAGACGAACCTTTATGGCAACGACAATCAGTCTCGAGCAGGAGATTAATCCCTGGGAAGCCCAGAGTGCTCGATTTGACTTTGCAGCTCGCAAACTGAACCTGGATCCGAATATCTGGAAGGTTCTGAATTCTCCTTCGCGCGAGATTATCGTGCATTTCCCGGTGGTGATGGATGACGGCCACGTCGAGCTGTTCACCGGCTATCGGGTGCAGCACTCGATTGCACGCGGGCCGGGCAAGGGCGGCATCCGGTATGCCCCAGATGTGACATTGGACGAGGTGCGTGCGCTGGCCAGCTGGATGACGTGGAAGTGCGCGGTGGTGAACATTCCATTTGGCGGGGCCAAGGGTGGGGTGATTTGCAATCCGAAGACGATGAGCCAGGGCGAACTGGAGCGGATGACGCGCCGGTACACGTCGGAGATTATCGAATTCATCGGGCCGGAGAAGGATGTCCCGGCGCCGGATGTGAACACGAACGAACAGACGATGGCTTGGATTATGGATACGTACTCCATGCACATGGGGCACACGGTGACCAGCGTGGTGACGGGCAAGCCGCTGAATATTGGCGGGTCGCGCGGCCGGCGGGAAGCCACGGGCCGGGGCATCAAGGTAATCTGCGACGAGAGCTTGCGCTACCTGAAGATGAACCAGGAAGGCTGCCGGGTGGTTGTGCAGGGATTTGGCAATGTGGGTTCCAACGCGGCGCGGCTGATGTCTGACGCGGGCTACAAGATTGTGGGCATTGCCGAGTATGACGGGGGGCTGTATAACCCGGCGGGGATCGATATTCACCAGCTGATCGAGTGGAAGGAACGGAACGGATCGGTGCTGGGCTTCCGCAATGCGGAGGCGATGCCTTCGGAGGAAGTGCTGGAGGCCGAGTGCGAGATTCTGATTCCGGCTGCGACGGAGAACGTGATTACCAGCCGCAACGCGGACAAGATACAGGCGCGCATTGTGGTGGAAGGCGCGAACGGGCCGACAACGGCGGTGGCCGACGAGATCCTGGCCGAAAAGCGAATCTTTGTGATGCCGGATATTCTGGCCAACTCGGGCGGGGTGACGGCGAGCTACTTTGAGTGGGTGCAGGACCGCATGGGGTACTTCTGGCGCGAGGCCGATGTGATTGAGCGGCTGGAGAACATCATGCGTGACAGCTTTGAAGACGTGGTGCGGTATGCCGAGGCGCACGCTGTGAACAACCGGATTGCCGCGTACATGCTGGCGATCGACCGGGTTGCGTTTACCATCAAGCAGCGCGGGATTTACGCGTAAGGGCCGAGTAGATGTTGGGAGCAAATGGCGCCGGGTGACCGGCGCCTTTTGTGCGTCTGGAGCCTGATGATTGTGGCGCCGGTTGATGAAATGAAGTTGAGGTGTTCTGAGATACGAAGCGGCCAACCTGGCGGCGATACAATCTCCTTTGGTCTTGCGTTCGGCTGTGGATGGCGGGCTGGGATCGGCTTGCAGGGGGAACAATGAATTATCCGGTGTGGGATGTCGCCTTTGGCGCGGGGCTGCTGATGGCAGTGGTGGCTGGGCTGCACGTATTTGTGTCGCACTTTGCCGTGGGCGGAGGATTGTTCCTGATATTGACGGAGATCAAGGCCCGGCGCGCGAACGATGCGGCGCTGCTCGGCTGGCTGAAGGCGCACAGCAAGTTTTTTGTGCTGGTTACGGTGGTATTTGGCGCGGTCACGGGAGTGGGAATCTGGTTCACGATCGGGCTGATCAGTCCGACGGCGACCAGCGACCTGATCCACATTTACGTGTGGGGATGGGCGATTGAGTGGGTCTTCTTTTTCCTGGAGATAACGGCGGCACTGCTGTACCTGTACGGCTGGGAGAAGCTGGATGCGAAGACGCATGAGTGGTTTGGTTGGATCTACTTCTGGACGGCGTTTGCCTCGCTGGTGGTGATCAACGGGATCATCACGTTTATGCTGACGCCGGGCAAGTGGATTGAGGATCACCAGTTCTGGACGGGATTTTTCAATCCGACGTACTGGCCGTCGCTAGCCTTCCGGTTCTTTGTTTCGCTGGCGCTGGCGGGCATCTACTCGTTGATAACGGCGAGCGTGCTGAAGGACCGGGAGTTGAAGGCGCGGATTGTGCGCTGGGGGGCGCTTTGGACGGTGCCCTCGCTGATTCTGCTGCCCTTCTGCGGAAAGTGGTATATCAGCAGGATTCCGCCCGACCTGTGGGCCAGCGCGCAGGGAGCGATGCCGACGGGTTCGGGTTTTGCGGTGCTGGCGTGCTTCTTTCTGGGAGTGACGCTGCTGCTGGCGCTGGTGGCGCTGGTGCGGCCAAACCGGATGCACATAGCCTTTGCGCTGGCGGTGGCGATGGTGGCGCTGGGCGCGATGGACTCGTTTGAGTTTGTGCGGGAGTCGGTGCGGAAGCCGTATGTGATTGCGAATTACTTGTACGCGAACTCGATTTATGCCGCGGCAATGCCGGGCGATGGCGGTTATACCTCCGACAAGATCAACGAAGCGGGCGTGCTGATGACGGCTCGGTGGGTGAACATTCGCCAGATTACGACGGCCAACCAGTTGGCGGCGGGTCGCGAGGTGTTCCGGGTGGAGTGCGGCAGTTGCCACACGGCCGCGGGGTACCGCGGGATTCACCAACTGATAGAAATGCGGCAGTGGGACGGCGACACACTGCGTGGGATGCTGGGGGGCCTCTACATGATGCACAACGGGGTGATGCCGGCCTTTGCGGGCAGCGATGCGGAGCGGGAGGCCCTGGCCGTGTACCTGGGATCGCTGCAGACGATTCACCCACAGGAAGTGACGGACGGCAAAGTGGTGTATGAGCGGAACTGCGGGATGTGCCACCAGGTGAAGGCGCAGGATCACCTGTTCCTGAACCTGCCGCGCGACCCGCAGACGGCGGTGGATGCGCTGAAGGATTTGACGGCGCTGTTCCCGGTGATGCCGGACCTGAAGCTGCCGGAAGGCGAGCGTCGGGCACTGGTGCAGTGGGTGAATTCGCAACGACCGGCCGCAGCCGCGCAAGGGGGTAAGTAAGATGTTCGATCCGAACCTGGTTCCAAGTGTCGATCCGAATCCGTTGCCTGCGCCCTACTGGGTGTTCAAAGTGCTACTCGTGGTTACCTTCTTTCTGCATATTGTGGCGATGAACTTTATGGTCGGAGGTGCGGGGCTGGCGCTGTTTGCGCGCTGGCGGGAGAAGAAGAATGCCTACGGGCAGCGGATATTTCTGGATGTAGCGAAGAAAGTGCCGACGTTTCTGGCGGCGACGATCAGCCTGGGCATTGCGCCGCTGCTGTTTGTGCAGGTGATCTACGGGCAGTACTTCTACACGTCGTCGATTCTGGTGGCGTGGCCGTGGTTCCTGGTGATTGTGCTGCTGATTTTTGCGTATTACGGGTTTTATTTTGTGGCGTACAAGGGCGAGAAGCGGCCCGTGGCGGCGGGGCGTGTGATGCTGTTCAGCACGACGCTGGTGCTGCTGATTGGCTTTATTTACACGAACAACATCACTCTGAGCCTGGTGCCTTCACGGTGGGTGCAGAAGTACTTTGCCAGCGTGTCTGGGTGGAACCTGAACCTGACGGAGCCGACGCTGGTTCCGCGCTACCTGCACTTTATGACCTCGGCGGTGGCCGTGGGCGGGCTGTTGCTGGTGCTGATTGCCTGGGCCAACTGGAAGCGGGACGAGGGCTACGCGCGGGCGATCTTCACCTTGGGCGGCAAGGCGTTTCTGTATGCGACGATGGCTCAGTTTGTGGTGGGCAGCTGGTTTTTCATGAGCCTGCCGCGGGAACTTCGGATGATGTTCATGGGGGATAATTCGCTGGCGACTGGGCTGTTCGGGTTTGGCGTGGCCGCTGCTTTGGTGACCATTCTTTTGATGTCACGAGCGCTGCGGGCGGGCAATATCCGGCTGGCTGCGATTGGTGTTTCGGCGCTGACGGCGGTGATCATCCTGACCATGGTGGTGATGCGGGATATGCTGCGCGATGCGTATCTGGCGCCGTACTTTCATCCGCAGGAGTTTGCGGTGCAGACGCAGTGGTCTCCGCTGGTGGGCTTCCTGGTGCTGTTTGTAGCCGGCATTGGGCTGTGGCTGCTGATGCTGAAACGGTATGGGCTATTCAAACGGGCGTAGAGAAGCGATGCAGAGGGAAAACAGAGAGAGCCTGGGCGGGATGCCAGGCTCTCTTTGCTGGGCGGGATTTTGGGTTATTTCTGCAGGGTGCGGACGTAGGCGACGGCGGCTTTGATCTGGTCGTCGGAGAGTTTGCCGTTGAAGGAGGGCATCTTGTTTTTGCCGGCCTTTACGATGGCGATGAGGTCGGCGTCCTTGGCCTTGATGATGTCGGGGTTCTTGAAGGATGCGGCTTTGAGAGCTTTGCCGGCGGGGGTGGTGGCCAAGCCGTCGGCGCCGTGGCAGAGGGCGCACTTTGACTTGAAGACGTCGGCGCCGCTGCCCTGGGCAAACGCGGCAGTGGCGAAGGAAGCTGCGAGAAAGAGGACGGCAAGTGAGCGGCGCGATAAGGTCACGGGTAAGACTCCTTGGCGCAAGTATACCGTTTTGTCCTCTATCTGGTGTTGCGGCGGGCGCGGACGGCTGTGGCGAGCTCGTCGAGCAGGGTGCGTGTTTCCGCCCAGTCGATGCAGCCGTCAGTGATGCTTTTGCCGTAGGTGAGGGGCTGGCCGGGTACGAGCTTTTGCGTGCCGGCGACCAGGTTGCTCTCAATCATGACGCCCATGATGTCGCCGCTGCCGGCGGCAACCTGCGCGGCTACATCGCGGCAGACAAGTGGCTGGCGGGTGTGGTCTTTGTTGCTGTTGGCGTGGCTCACATCGATCATGATGCGTCGGGGCAAGCCTGCCTTTTCCATGGCGTCGCCGGCTTTGGCCACGGCCTCGGCGTTGTAGTTGACGAGGCTCTTGCCGCCGCGCAGGATAATGTGGCAGTCGGGATTGCCGGAGGTAACGAAGATGGCGGTCTGGCCGTACTTGGTGTGTCCCAGAAAGGTGTGGGAGTGCTCTGCGGAGCGGATGGCGTCAATGGCCACCTGGACGTCGCCGGAGGTGGCGTTTTTGAAGCCGACGGGACAGGAGATGCCGGAGGCCAGCTCGCGGTGGACCTGGCTTTCCGTGGTGCGCGCGCCGATGGCTCCCCAACTGACGAGGCCGGCGATGTACTGGGGGGAGATCATGTCGAGGAATTCGGTGCCGGTGGGAACGCCCATTTCGGCGAGGTCGAGCATGAGGTGACGGGCCATGCGCAGGCCGTCGTTGATCTTGTAGGACTCGTCGAGGTAGGGATCGTTGATGAGGCCTTTCCATCCGACGATGGTGCGTGGCTTTTCAAAGTAGACGCGCATGACGATGCGGAGATCCTGGGAGAGCTCGTCGATGGCGCTCTTGAGCAGGGCGGCGTATTCGCGGGCGGCCTTGGTGTCGTGGATGGAGCAGGGGCCGACGAGCACAAGGAGGCGGTCATCCTGGCGATTGAGGATGCGCGCGATGTCGAGCCGGGCGTTGAAGATGGTGGCCGTGGTGTTGTCGGTCTCGGGCAACTGCTCTTCGAGGAACACCGGGGGCAGGACGACTTTCGTCCATTGGATACGCAGATCTTCTGTTAAATGAAACATGTTCTCTTCCTGGCAGGGCGCATCCGGGCTATGAGTCGGCCTGGAGGGATGGGAGTGTGATGGTCCTGCCTGAATTTTACCAGCCGATTGAGCAGTCATTCCGCGGCGTGGGACGCGGGGCCGCTGCGGAAGGCGGGCGTGGCAGCGGGTTCAGACGGGGAACTTGTAACCGTCAATGCGGAAGAGGGTAACGCAGGCATCGGCCACATCGGGGTCATAGAGGATGCCGGAGCGCGAGGAGATCTCGTTGAGGGCCACATCGATACCGTGGGCGGCGCGGTAAGGACGGTCAGTGCCCATGGCCTCAACCACGTCGGCCACAGCGAGGATTCTTGACTCGAGGAGGATGTCGTTTCCCTTGAGACCAAGTGGGTAGCCGGAGCCGTTGATTCGCTCGTGGTGCTGGTAGACGATATTGGCAATGGGCCAAGGGAAGTGGACGTTCTTGACGATTTCATAGCCGAGCCGGACGTGCTCCTTGATGAGGTTGAGCTCGGCCGGACTGATGCGCCCAGGCTTGGAGAGCAATTCGGCCGGAATCCCGATCTTGCCCAGGTCGTGGATTGTCGCGGCCAGGGTGAGGCCGAGGGTGCGCTCTTCAGAGAGCCCGAGCTTGGCGGCAATGCGGGCGCAGAGTTCCGCCACGCGGCGCTGATGGCCGGCGGTGTAGGGGTCGCGCTGGTCGACGGTCTCCGCAATGACCTGGATGGTTTCCAGCAGGCTGGTGCGGAGTTCCTGCTGATACTTGTTCTTGGCAATTTCGGTGCGCATGCTTCGGATGCCAAAGCCGAGGTCCTGGGAGATCTGCTCCATCAGTTTCTGCTCAGAGACTGTCCACTCGCTCGGAGAGGTTCCATAAGCCGTGAGGCACGCCATCTCTTCGTCGGAGTGGCGGAAGGGCAGGGCAATCGACGACCGGTAGCCACGCCTGGCTGTTTCGGCATGCCAGGGTTGGAGTAGCGGGTCTGCGGAAATCTCTCTGGTGCACTGGGCTGAACCTGTGCGGACGGCCCTGCCGGTCGGCCCATGTCCACGCTCCGTATCGTCCCAAGTGAGATTCGCAATCTTCAAGTATCCGTCTTCGTGACCGTGGTGGGCGACAGGGAGGATGAGTTTGTCTGGCCCGTTCTCGGCAAATCCCACCCAGGCCATGCGGTAACCGCCAGTCTCCACCAAAATCCGGCAGTACTCCGCGAGCAACTCTTCTTCGGTGGTTGCGCAGAGCAGGGCGCCGTTGATTTCGGAGAGCATCTGTAGTTCGCGTGTATTGACACGCAAGGCATCCTGAAGATGTTTTCGCTCGGTAATATCCTGGAAAGTGCCGGAAACGATGCGAGTACCGTCGGCATCGATTCGGATTCTGCCAATGGCGTGAGCGTCCTTGCGGTTTCCTTTTGCAGTAATGATCGTCAATTCAAGATCAAACGGTTCACCATGGGAGATGGTACGTCGCACCGCGTGGTCAATGATGGGGCGTGACTCGGGCGTATAGAAGGCGACAGCCGTGTCCAGCGTGGGTTGGAAGTCTGGGTCCACCTCATGAATGCGAAAGACTTCGCGCGTCCAGCTAAGGTGTCCGGTTTCCGGATTGAGTTCCCAGCCGCCGATGCGGGCTGTTTCCCCGGTTTGATTGAGCAAGTCTTCGCGCTGCGTGAGTTCCTGTTCGGTTCTCTTTCGCTCGGTGATGTCCTTGCCGAAGGCGGAGACACCGACGTTGATGCCGTCCTGAAGGATGGGATACAGGGAGACCTCAAGCCAACGGCCACCGGCGATCTGATATTCGGCGCGGAATGCGCCATGTGAGAGGGTGCTGAAGTACTTTTCGGCCCAGGCTTTCGCGCGATCCGGGTCGAGCAGTTGAGCGTGTCGCACGCCCACGGCACACAGGGCGCCATGGTCCTTTCGGATATGGTCAGCGAAGGCCTGATTGAAGGTGATGAGGCGGTACTCGAGATCGACAGACCAGATAAGGTCACGGGTACTCTCAAGCAGCGCAGCCAGGTGGGCGGCGGCAAAGTTTAACGGTGCTGGGGGTTGCACCTCTTGCATGGGCCCGAACTTTCCAGCCGACAAATTTGCGGCGATAGATATATCCAGCAAATTGTACCGCGAATTTGCATTGACAAATCTGCATCTATCGAGGGAGTCACGCTACTCACTCCGCGTGGATTTCCGTGTGTTTTTCGTCGTGGTGACTGGGGCGGTGGAAAAGGACCAGCAGGGGCAGGCAGAGGAGCATGAGGAAGGTCATGATGCGGAAGTTGTCGGCATAGGCGAGCAGGCTGGCCTGCTGCTGGATGGCGCGGTAGAGAGAGCCGAGCGCCTCCAGGGAGGCGGCATTGGGAGCCGCGCCGGCAATGTGGAAGTGTGCCTGCAGGCCGCCGAGGGCGATCGCGGCGGCCGGGGTGGTGGTGGTGAGGTTGGCGGTCAGGTAGTTCTGGTGAGTCTGCGCACCACGGACCAGCATGGTGGTGACGCTGGCAATGCCGATGCTGCCACCGATGTTGCGGGATAGATTATAGATGCCGGCGGCGTTCCCGATTTGCTGCTTCTGAAGGCGGCTCATGGTGAGCGTGGTGAGGGGGACGAAGAGGAATCCGCCGGAGAAGCCGTTGAGGATGTTGGGCCAGACGACGGAACTCATGCCGATGTCGAGGTTGACGCGGCTGAGCATCCAGGTGGAGACGCCGATGAGGAAGCAGCCAAAGGCGAGCAGGATGCGGCTGTCGATTTTGTTGACCAGCAGGCCGACGAGCACCATGGAAACGATGGAGCCGATGCCGCGCGGGCTGACGGCGAGCCCGCTGTCGAGCGCGGAGTAGCCGAGCAGGGTCTGAAGAAAGAGGGGCAGCAGGGCGGTAACGCCGTAGAGGGTGAATCCGTAAAGGATGGCGACGGTGGTGCCGACGGCGAAGTCGCGGTTGGCAAAGACGCGCAGCTGGACGATGGGGTCCGGGGTGGTGAATTCGCGATAGATAAAGCCGACCAGCGCAAGGACGGAGGCGGCTGCGGTCCAGCGGATCCAGGCAGTCCCGAACCAGTCCATTTCCTGGCCCTTGTCGAGGACCAGTTGCAGCGTCCCAAGCCACAGGGCCATGCAGCCGAAGCCCATGTAATCGATGGCGCCCTTGAGGGCCTGGCGCAGGTAGGGCGGGTCTTCGAGGTAGAGGTTGGCCATGAATAGTGCGAGCAGTCCAACGGGCAGGTTGATGTAGAAAATCCAGCGCCAGGAGTAGCTGTCAGTGATCCATCCGCCAAGGGTCGGCCCAATGATGGGAGCTACGACGATGCCCATGCCGTAGACGGCCATGGCAGTGCCGTGCTGGCGGGGAGGAAAGCTTTCCAGCAGGATGGACTGGGCCAGAGGCTGCATACCACCGCCGCCAATGCCCTGCAAGACGCGGGCGACGATGAGCATGGGCATGGTGAGGGCCATGCCGCAGAGCAGGGAAGCGCCGGTAAAGAGCAGAATGGAGAGCATCATGAGACGCTTGCGGCCGATGCGGCGGGCGATCCAACTGGAGGCGGGCAACATGATGGCGTTGGAGACCAGGTAGCTGGTGAGCACCCAGGTGGACTCGTCCGTGGAGGCGGAGAGGTTGCCGGCGATGTGGGGCAGGGCGACGTTGGCGACGGAAGAGTCGAGCACGACCATGAAGGTGGAGATCATGACGGAGGCGGCGATCATCCAGGGGTTTGCGGTGGGACGCCACTCCTGGGAGCCGGGATTTTCCTTGTCACTGACCATGTAGTCATTTTATTATACGATACAGTCAGTTCGATAGGAAAGGCGCAGAGATGGCCAGGACGAAGCAGGAGATGGTGGCGGACTTTCGCCGCGGCGCGATCTTGGACGCGGCGCGGACGGTGTTTGCGCGGCGGGGCTTTGCCGGCGGGATTCTGGACGAGATTGCGCAGGAAGCTGGGATTGCCAAGGGCACGGTGTACCTGTACTTCAAGTCGAAGACGGAGATATACAAGGCCGTGCTGGACCATGACATGCAGATGCTGAAGGGGAGCACGCTGGAGCGTGTACAGGCGGCCACGGGCCTGCGCGAGAAGATTGCTGCGTTTACGCTGGTGCGGCTGCAGAACGGGGATGCGCGGCGAGAGTTTTTCCGGATCATGGACCAGGAGCAAGACGGGCAGGAGCAGCAGGGCGGCGTGGAGCAGCAGAATTTGACGATGACGCGTGCCCAGTACAACGACTGGCTGCGCGAGCCGGTGGAACTGCTTGCGGCGGCCATTGCCGAGTCCGCGGCGCGAGGGGAGATTCGCCCTGTGGAGGCCGGGAAGGTGGCGTGGAGCATTGCCGACATGACCCGTGGATCGATCCAGCGACGTTTGCTGGGGCAGAGCGGGGGCACGGTGGAAGAGGAGGCGGCGTATCTGACGGAGTTTGCCTGGGCGGCGCTGACGTGGGCGCAGCGGGCCGAGTGATGGCCCGCCAGCAGAGCGCTCAGGCGAGCTGGATTTTGCGGACCGCTTCCGCCCAGTCGCCGGTGTTGCCGGCGGTGTAGGCAAAGTAGAGGCTGGCGGGATCCGCGCCGTAGGTTTCGGCAAGGCGGGCGGCGGCCTGGTTCAACTGCTCTGCGGACAGGGCTGCGGAGTCGAAGGACTCTTCGATGAGGCCGTGGGTGTGGGGAATCTTGAGGTCGTCGAGGAAGGCCTCGATCATGGGGAGCTGGTCGTGCAGCAGGTAGAGGCGAATGAGGGTGTCGGCGACCTCATCGGGAATGAGGGTGTTGGCGGAGAGCCAGTTTTCCTGCTGTTCGCGGGAGCCCTTGCGGATGCTGACTTCGCGGGAGTTGCGGACCTTGGCGATGGAGGCGATGACGGCGCTCTTGAGCAGGCTGTTGGTTTTTTCTTCAGGGTTGAAGAAATGTTGTGCAGCCTGGAGGCGGATTTCGCGAGGCATGAGAGCCCAGATTTTTTTGCAGCTGGCGTTGGACGGGTACACGGCACACTCCGGAATTGGGACGACAGTGACAAGTTTACCCTGTTCTCGGGGTTGGCGCTCAACGCGTGTGGTGGGGCCGCGCGAGGCATGATCCTGGGGTCGTTTTTCGGACAAGGGCTGAAGGTTGGGCAAGTTAGTCACAAGATAGTGAGCGAATTTGCACTATTCCTGATTCAACTTATAGATTTTTTCATGATTGGTGCACTAAGAATGGTGAAATCCACAGTTTTGACGAGTTTTGCACTTGCGTGCCTTTGTCGATTCGTCCTACTCTCACAATCAGTTGATGACCTTGTAGCAAGTCGGAAACGCAGTTCGATCCAGGCAGCAGGATACGACATCAGTTGAACCCCGGAAAGGTATGGCCGTCACAAGCGGCGATGCCGGGAAAGGCAGAGATTGAGAATGAATCAGAAGTCTGGTGAAAATGTGCAAGACCCGATTGGAAGCGAAGATTCATCCGCTGCTTGTCAGAGGATGCTCAGTTCGAGTCCAGACGGGGAGTCATCATCGGCCTAGTTGCAGGTGCGGATTTCGAGGTAACTCGGATACTTATCCCGAGGCGAGGCAGGAGGAGCGAAGATACAGGGCGACTTGTAACTTCACCGCCGGTCAAGCTCAAGGAAGTTAGGTTCGTGGTAACTCGGAGCTCATCGCAGGTGTAGCCGGGGGAGCGAGGAAGCGGGGCAACCCGTGGACTTACCGCCAGCGTAGCCAACAGTCGTGAGTTTCGAGGTAAATCGACAATCGGCCTGTCGCGCAAAGCCGGAAGGTGCGGACGGCGGGGCAACCCGAAGCGGCATCGGAGGGCAAGACGGCAGATGCATGGTTCGACGTACCTGTGAGTTCATCGCATTGAGACGCCAGGGGCTGCAGCCTCTGGCGTCTTCGTTTGTGGCGAAGACTTTGGGCGGTGCGAGGGGCTTTGCAGGGGGCATTGGTGGAAGCGTGGCCGCAATCGGTGGCGCTGCGGGTGCCTGGCGGAAAGCGAAGCGGTTATAGTAGAGATTAGGCGTTTCCCGAAAAAGTGTACACGGTCCAGCAGGGCGGAAGTTGGATGATTCCGAGTGAAAAATCCCTTTTCCTCTGTGGTTCCGGACTACACTGATTCGGAACGTGCTTCTGTTGGAAGAGGACGCTCAGCCGCTCAAGAGGCTGTTTTCGGTGTCATGTCCGCAGTGGCGCGCGCTGAGTTGTCGTGGTCGGCGTCAAATACTTGTTGTATGCGGGAAGCCAATTGAATCTGCCCAATTCCATCACGATGAGCCGGATCTTCATGATCCCGCTGCTGCTGTGGATGCTGTCGCCGCACTATCCGTGGCGAGCGCACGGCGAACAGGAGATTGCGGCATCGATTCTGTTTGTGTTGGCCTCGATTACCGACGGGGTGGACGGGTATCTGGCGCGCAAGCGAGGGCAGATCACCACGATGGGCATTCTGCTGGACCCATTGGCGGACAAAATCATGGTGGCGGCGGCCTGCATTGCGCTCGTAGCCTTTATTCCGTCGATTGTGAAGGTATGGATTGCGGTGATCATCATTGGCCGCGAGTTTCTCATCTCCGGGCTTCGCTCGATCGCGGCTGGGGAGGGATTCGCCATTCAGGCCAGCGACCTGGGCAAGCTGAAGACGGTTCTGCAGATTGTGGCCGTGACCAGCGCGATTCTGGCGCATCAGTGGCACGAGTGGGACTTGTGGGGATTCATTTTCCCGGTCTACTGGATTGCGGTGGCCTCCATTTACCTGGCGGTGCTGGTGTCGACGATTTCGGCGGTGGATTACTTCATTGGGTTCTGGAAGAAGATTGATAACTCTGCCAATGTCCGGCGGCAGTCGGCAGTGCTGACGCGGCGGGGGAAGCCGGCGGCTGCGAAGTAGGATCCGCCAACGAGAACAGGACAAGCAAAAGCCCCGGCTGCGGCCGGGGCTTTTGCTTGTCTGCGAGGGGGCCTAGACGGAAGCCAGGGCCGGTTGCAGCTGGGCGGCAACGGCGGGCATGGGAGGCTGCTGGACGGCCGGCGCGTGAACTGGAGCATGTGCGCCGCGGGTTAGGCGATGGACGAAGTGGTAGGGCGGCCAGGGGCCGGAGAGCTGCATCTGACACTCGCGCATCATGGCCGTTGTGGTGGCGTACTTGTTATGGTAGCGCTCCACAGTTTTGCGCTCGATCAGGTGGGCAATATCGAGCACCATTTTGCCGCTTTCGGTGAGTCGGCAGCTGACTTCTTCGTCGAGAGGTGCAAAGAGGCGGTGCATCTGGAAAGCGACGGCGCGGGCGCGGGTCTGTCGTTCGCGCTGGCGGGTTGCGGACTCGCGCAGGTTCGACAGATATTCCTTGCCGACGCCTTCGAGAGGGGCGTGCTTGTCTATATCGCGGCAACATGAGTCGACGACGATCTTGAGATGCATCTCGGTTTTGCCCTTGAGGCGCTCGAGATTGGTTTGGAACTGGCGCTGGTTGGAGCGGATGGATTTTCGCAGCCCTTCATCGTCCTGGAAGACAGTGCCGAAGCGGAAAGGCAACACGGTGGAGTGCTGGAAGCAGTCGGCAATGACGCGGGCATGGTCCACGCCGGCTTTCTGATTCAAGGGTTCCGCAGGGTTGTGTTCGCTGACGACGATGGCTAGATCACTGGCTGGGTAGAGGAAGACCTGGTTTCCGCCGACTCCGTGAACGGACTCAAGCGGGATTGGTTTGCGATGGCGGGCTAGCTCAGGAAATGCTGGCTTTTCTCCAATGCAATAGGCATACCATGCCATACGTATATGCTCCGTTGAGCGGCGAGGGGTAAACGCCGGTCGGTTCGTGAAGTTCCTCAAAAGATTGGAAGCCCTCACATGTGTTTCAAGAGGACTTCGACTCAGCAAAAGACCTGGAACTAGGCGAATAGTAGTCGTTCCAAAATACGACTGGCAATGATACGCATCACCAAATATGGAAAAGGTAGCAGGAAAAGAGAAGTTGATTTTACGGGGTGAATATATCGTATTATGGGATAAACAAGAGGACCGGTATCGCACTTTTTGTCTATTCCGTGATACTCCCCGAGGCAGGAATCGTTGTGCTTTTTAACCCAAGGTAGCGGATCGCAGGGTGGTTTGCAGGAAGCAGACTGGCGTGGTGGCGACCCGGCAAAGGGCCGCCCGGGCCCGCTGAGGCACTAGTGGAGAAGGTGCTGCAACTGTAGGACGAGATAGATGTTAAGGCCCAGCGAGACGGCCAGAAGGACAACTCCGGCGATGGCCAGGGTGCTTACGCGGTTGCCGACGGCGCGGAGGTCTTCGACCATTTCCTGCTGCTCGAGCGTATTGCGATCGGTGGCTTCGCGGACGCGTTCGAGTTGGTCTTCCACGCGCTTCATTGCGGTGACCTGGTCGGCGACCTGGTTGTGGAGTTCGCGCTGTCCGGCCCGTAGTTCGGCCAGACCGCGTTCCATGGGCTCGAGGTCGATCTTGACGGGCGGTGGTGGCGGGGTGTGGCGAACCTGTTGAGTCATCATGGGGGTGAGCAGGGAGGTGACGGCGGTGACGACGTTGCCGTCGAGCAGGGGCAACAGCTTCTGGAAGAAGGGCAGGGCAGCCTTGACGGCGGCCACGGCGCGCTGCAGACCGTTGCGAGGCTCATCGTCGGGGGGCGCGGCGGGCAACGGTTGCGGCTGTTGCGGCAGGCCCGGCGCCTGCTGGGGCAACTGTTGATACTGCGGTTGCTCGTGCATGGGAATCTGCGGCTCCTGCCGCGGCGCGATGTTGCGGGTAGGGGAGTAATTCTCGTAGGAGGGAGCAGGGCGCTGGGTGGGGGCTGGGCTGGCCGGCACAGGCACCGGGCCGGAAGCCCAGGGCTGCTGGCGCTGGTTGGCCTCCTGATTGGCGGCTTGGCTGCGCGCCGGGTCGCTCATGGCCTGCACACGCTGACCCAGTTCGTTCAAACCCATGTCATACGGATCGTTCATGGTTTCCCTTCCATTACCACTATATAGAGTAGTTCAACGTTCCGGAATGGAATCGGCCGGTGGATTGTTTTTCCGTGCGTGTGCTGGGGCTGGTCCGGTCTGCTATTTACTGCGTCCTTGGGCCTGCTGGAGAGCAAACAGGACGACGCGGAGCATTTCGGCCTCAGGCGCGGGCTTTCCGGTCCAGATTTCAAACTGGCGCGCGCCCTGCTGGACAAACATCTCCACGCCCTGGATGACTTCCGCTCCGCGACGGCGGGCCTCGGCTAGCAGAGGTGTTTCCAGCGGGTTGTAGACGAGGTCGAAGACAAGTTTGGCCTTCCACTCGTGGTGTTCGAGAGGCAGGGGATGCTCCTGCCCTGTCATGCCGCACGGGGTGCTGTTGATAAGAACATCGAATTCTGTCTGGGGGATGAGCTTGCGGTCGATGGCTTGGACGCCGGCTTCTTTGGCCAGATCGTGGGCCTTGGTATTGCCGCGACTCCAAACGTGGACCTCGGCGCCCTTGTCGGCGAGGCCGTAGACAGCGGCGCGGGAGGCACCGCCGGCGCCCAGTACCAGAACTTTGGCACCGCGCAGTGTCAGGCGCTTTTCGAGAGGGCGGACAATGCCGGCGACGTCCGTGTTGAATCCGTAGAGCTTGCCGTCGGCGCCGAGGCGGACGGTGTTGCAGGCGCCGAGCCGAGCGGTGAGGGGATCGACCTTTGCGAGTAGAGGAATGATGGCCTGCTTGAGGGGCATGGTGACGCTGAGGCCGCTGAGGGGCAGGTTTTGGGCCAGGGTGAGCAGGTCTTCCACGCACTCGGTGCGCAGGGGCAGGTAGACGGAGTTGAGGCGCTCGCGGCGAAAGGCGGTGTTCTGCATCAGCGGCGAGAGGGAGTGCGAGACGGGGTTGCCGGCTACTCCGTAGATGCGTGTGGCCTGGTCGAGATCGTCAATGTGGTAGAGCTCGCGGAGGGTGCGGGCGGTCATCTGCCCTGGAGCGGTTTCAGCTCCGTCGGGCGCGGCGGCAAAGGTGAAGGCGGAGCCGGCGCGAAGGCTGAGGACGCGGGTGACGATGCCTGGCTCGCCCATGGCAATGGCCACCAGCTGCGCGTCGTCGGCGTGGGCCTTGAGCCAGTTGAGCAGGTTGAGGCTGTCGGTGAGGGTGTGCGCGGTAGAGACGATCTTGAGAAAGTCCGGCTCGAAGGCCTGCACGCGGGCCAGGATCGGGTCTGGGTCGACGGCCTGGGCAAAGTCGTGAAAGCTGATGAGCAGGGCAGCGCCGGCCTGGTTCCAGCGGTCGTGCAGGCCGTCCACGTGGGCCTGGCCGAGCTCTTCGGCTGACTCGATTTCGAGGTCGAGCAGAGAGAACCCGGCATCGGCGGCGGAGGTGAGGATTTCGATTTCTTCGGCGAGGGTTCCGGAGAAGTTGCCGCCATAGGCCTTACGCCGGCAGGTTGCGATGGCCGCCACTTCGCCACGGCGGGTCCGCTGGGCATGGAGAAATTTTGTAATCGGCCCGACAGCTGAGGCCGGTTTGTCGAGGGAATCGAGACGAAACTCCACAAAGGCAGTGTCTGCAAGGGCGGCTTCGGCGCGGGCAAGAATTTCGGGGACGGTGGATCCCTGCAGGGCAACGCAGAGTCGGCCCACGCGGGAGCGCAGGGAAGCGGCGGTCGAGATTGCGGCGCGTTCAATCATTTGGTTAACTGCGGCATCTTAAAGCCCTTGGGTGCGCAATGCAAGTGCAGGGCGTCGGGAGGTCTGGAAATCGGGCGTGTGAGCAGACGGTTAGGGGTGAAAGTCTCTGCGTGGATTTTGAGCACAGACGGGGCCTGGTGTGGCAGTCTATCTCTTTGGAGGCTTCACGGATGAGCACGGTAGCGAATGGTTTTCTGGAGACGACAGACAAGGTGCATGGGTGGCAGGTTGGCATAGGCGAGGAGCTGACTGCGGAGCGGCTAACCGCCTGGATAGGCGAACGTCTGGCCGCGGCCGAGGCGGCCATTGCCGCGCTGGTGGCCTTTGACGGCCCGCGCACGCCGGAGAATTCCCTACGGCTGTACGACGTGGCAATTGAGCAGTTGAACCTGGCTGGAGCTCAGGCTGGAGTTCTGAATTCCGTGGCGGCCGATAAGGAAGTGCGTGACAGGGCGCAGGACGAGGCTCAGCGCGTGGCCCAGGTGGGCACGGCGCTGAGCCTGAACCGGAAGGTATACGAGGCGCTGAGCGGCATTGACCTGAAGGGAGCGTCTGAAGCCACTGTGCATTTTGTGACGCGCACGCTGTTGGGCTATAGGCTGGCCGGCGTGGACAAGGATGACGCGACGCGGGCCCACCTGGAGCAGTTGCACGAACGTGCGACGCGGCTCTCGCTGGAATTCAGCCGGAACATCCAGGAAGGCGCGAAGACGGTAATCGTTGAGGACGCGAGCGAGCTGGAGGGGTTACCGGATGACTACCTGGCGCGTCACACACCGAACTGCGACGGCCATTACACCCTGACCACCGACCAGCCGGATATGCAGCCAGTGATGACGTTTGCCAAGTCGCAGGCATTGCGGGAGCGGATGTTTGTGGCCTACAACAGCAGGGCGTATCCGGTGAACCGGCAGATTCTGCTGGACCTGCTCACCGTGCGGCAGGAGATTGCGACGCTTCTGGGCTTTCGCAGTTGGGCCGACCTGGCAACAGCGGACCAGATGATGGGCTCGGCGGCGAATGTCAGGGCTTTTATCGCCAAGCTGGAGGAGGCCAGCCGCAGCGGGGCGGCGCGCGAGGTGGAGATGGTGCTGGCCTTTGCCAGGCGCGAAGAGCCGGAGCTGAAGGAGATTAATGCCGCAGGGCGCGCCTACTGGTACGAGCAATACAGGCGCTCGGCCTTTGCCTTCGATTCGCAGTCGGTGCGGCCCTATTTCCCCTATCAGCAGGTGGAGCAGGGTGTGCTGGACACGGCGGCCAAGCTGTTTGGCGTGGAGTTTCGGCGGGCGCACGCGGAGGGCTGGCACAAGGCGGTCGCGGTCTTTGATGTGTTGGACGGCGCGGCGCAGGTGGGCCGATTCTACCTGGACATGCATCCGCGCGAGGGCAAGGACAAGTGGTTCTCGGCGGCTCCGGTGGTGACGGGAGTGCGCGGGCGGTACATGCCCGAGGCAGCCCTGATTTGCAACTTCCCGGGCGGCGACCCAGGCGATCCAGGGCTGATGCAGTACTCCGACGTGGTCACGTTTTTCCATGAATTTGGGCACCTGATGCACGCCATTCTGGGCGGGCAGACAGAGTGGGCGGGTCTGTCGGGCTTTGCCACCGAGGGTGATTTTATTGAGGTGCCGTCGCAGATGCTGGAGGAGTTCTTCCGCGATATCCCGCTGCTGCAGAGCTTTGCGCGGCACTACCAGACGGGCGAGGTGCTGCCCGCCGAACTGATCCGGAAGATGAAGCTGGCCGGGGCCTTCGGGCGTGCAGACTGGATGCGCTCGCAGCTGTACTACACGACGCTGTCTCTGGACCTGCACGACCAGGACCCCAAGGGAATCGACCTGGACCGGGTGACCAAGGGACTCTACCAGAGCCTGCAGAGCTGGGGGTGGATTGAGGGCAACCGGATGTATGCGAGCTTTGGCCACCTGACCGGGTACTCGTCGAACTACTACACGTACGCCTTCGACAAGGTGATTGCGCTGGACTTTTTTGCGCAGTTTGACCCGGCTGACCTCCTGGGCTGCACGGCCGGCCAGCGGTACCGAAAGCTGGTGCTGGAGCAGGGCGGCTCGCGGCCGGGCCGGCAGATGGTGCAGGATTTCCTGGGGCGGGACGAAGAGTTCCGGGCGATGAGCGATTGGCTGAACGAGGAGTTTGCGGGGGAGGGCCGGAAGTGACCCTGGCAACCGATTAGACTGGCAGCATGACGACGAGCGATTTTCGCGGGAAATGGGCGCTGGTGACTGGCGCGAGCTCCGGCATTGGTGCGGCCCTGGCTCGGGAGCTTGCGGGTCGCGGGGCAAACCTGGTGCTGACGGCGCGCCGCCGGGAACGGCTGGAGGCTCTGGCCGCAGAGCTGACCGCCATGGGTGCCGAAGTGCGCCTGGTGACGGCTGACCTGACGGACCGCACGGCCCCGGAGGCGATTTTCGCTGCCACCGAGGGGGCTGGCGTGGCGATCGATATTCTGGTGAATAACGCCGGGCTGGGGCAGTACGGCAGCTTCAAGAGCAGCCGCTTGGAGCAGGAACTGGACCAGGTTCGGGTGAACTGCGAGGCGGTGGTGCACCTGACGCGGCTGTTTGTTCCGCCGATGCTGGCTCGGCGGCAGGGGTGGATTCTGGTGGTGGCCTCGACGGCCAGCTTTCAGCCTGTGCCGTTTCTGTCGACCTACGCGGCCACCAAGGGATTTGACCGGTACTTTGCGCTGGGTCTGGCCGAAGAGCTTGCTCCGCACGGGGTAAGGGTGACGGTGTTGTGTCCAGGGCCGACGGAGAGCGAATTTTTTGAGGTAGCCGAGGCGGAGCAGTTCCGCGCTCGCGGAGTGCAGACGGCGGAAGCGGTGGCGACTCAGGGAATCGACGCTCTTGCGCGTAGTCAGCGGACGGTCATTCCATATTTCGGTGGGAGGCTTTCAGCGCTCTTGGTGCGGTTGGTGCCGACTAGGGTGATTACCTGGATCGTGGCCAGGGCGGCGCGTCCCAAAGACGACTAAGCGCTATTGCTGTGTGGCGGCGGGCAGCGCCGTGGGCAACTTGCCATCTGAGGCGAGCGTGAACGAGTTGAAAAAGCGCTGGACCTCCTGCTCGTGCCGTGCCGTGACCGAAGGGGACGCGGCAAGAAGCATGAACAGGCGTGTGCCAGCCAGTACAAAGCGTGTTTCAAGGTAGCCTCCGCCGACATTGCGGGCGACAAACTCACGCCCAGGAAACCCCTGCGGGCTGATGCGGTCTTCGCTGATGAGGGTGGTCTGTGTGCGCGCGGTGGCGCCATCGCGGGCCATATCCAGGGTGCGGTCGGGTACCTGTCCGTTGACGCGCTCGACAGGAGGATTGTCTTCCCAGGCGATGGCGTAGGTGGTAGCTGTGTTGGAGCCGCTGGCAACCAGCATCTGCACCGGCTCAGTTGAGCCGCTCTCGTTGTTGGCCATGGCTACCGATGGGCGGGGCTCAGAGGGCATTTTCACCCGGAAGCCTTCGGCACTTCGATCAATGTCGTGCCAGTCGGAAGGCTTCTCCGCGCTGTTGGCTGACGCGTATAGGCTCTTGATTCGGTTCGAACTGCCTGTAATGCCGTAAGTCGACCAGAGATAGTACACCCCTGCGATGAGCACGGCTGCGATCACAAAGGGAAGTACTTTCTTCATATCATTGAGCTTGCCTTGCGTGAGGAGGGCGATGCAAGGCCTGGCCGGGCAAAAACGTCACTGGAGTGCCAGCATGGGTAACACCGGAGTTGCCTCGTGCACGGTGGAAAAGAATTTTTCTTCGAATGAACAACTATTCGCGGAGTCGTGCATCTTACTTACTAACGAATAGAGGCAACCACTGTACCACTTCCTCCCTAGCAGTACCATCTACGTTGTTGGTCCGGAAACGGATCCCCTTCCCATGATCTTCAGACAACCCACCTAATTGCCTCTCGAGCGGGCTCTCCGGAAGGAGAGCCCAAAACTCGTTTTGGGCCTTCTTGCGGCTACAATCGCTTTGTATGGCAACTTCCCCTGAATCGGAAATGAAGAGCGAGCCAATGGCCGGCGTACGCCTGCTGAAGGCTCCTCTGTGGGCCGATATAGTGGGGCTGTGGCATGGCTTCAGCACGCGGCTGGGCGGCGTGAGCACGGTGTACTCCGCCGGCGGGACGGGCGAGCTGAACCTGGGCCTCAGCGCTGCCGATGAGCCGGACAATGTTTGGCGGAATCGCCGCCTGCTGGCCGAGGCGGCCACGGGCAGCGCGGAGACCCCGCTGCGTACTGTGCGCCAGGTGCATTCGGCAGTGAGCCTGGTGGTGGGTGCGGGCCAGGGAGCCGGGTTGGCCTGGCAGCCTCACGTGGCGGATGGGCTGATGACCGCGGAGCGCGGGATTCTGCTGGCCATCCAGACGGCGGATTGCATTCCGGTGCTGGTGGCCGATCGCAGAGGACGCGCGGTGGCGGCCTTCCACGCCGGATGGCGCGGAACGGTGGCCGGCATCGTGGAGGCTGGCGTGGCGCAGATGGTGGCCGAGTTCGGCTGCGATCCGGGCGAGCTGACCGCGGCGATTGGGCCGGGGATCGGGGCCTGCTGCTACCAGGTGGGCGATGAAGTCTGGCAGCGCTTTGGGGACAGGTTCGAGTATGCGGCGGAGCTGTTCACCCCTGTGCCGGGTGCCGCGCCCGACCAGCGCAAGCTTGACCTGGCGGAAGCGAACCGGCGTCAGCTGGTGGCTGCCGGGGTGCCTGCGGGGGCGATTGCGCTGGTGGGTGGATGCACCAGTTGCCGGCCGGATATCTACTTTTCACACCGCGCGGAAAAGGGCCACGCGGGGCGAATGATGACCGTGATTGGGCTCAGGTGACGGCAAAAAGCGGATGGAAACGGGAAAGGCCCAGCCGCGGGGACTGGGCCTGGATTCCAACGGCTTGCCTTACGACGCCTTTCTGGGAGCCTCGTCGGGGTTGACCAGGTCGCGCAGCTCTTTTGAGGGTTTGAAGTAGGGGACGCGTTTGGCGGGAACTTCCACGCGGTCTCCGGTCTTGGGGTTGCGTCCGATGCGTGGGTTGCGCTCGCGAATCCGGAACGAACCGAAGCCGCGAATCTCAATCTTGTCGCCAGACTGCAGGGCGCCGATGACCGAGTCGAAGATGGTTTCGACGATCACCTCCCCATCGCGACGGGTCAGGTCTCCCAGCTGGGTCACCTTCTCAACCAGGTCCGCTTTTGTCATGCCTTTAGGCCTCCGCTAAACAGGATAACCGCAATCGAGGTTGTTATCCCAAAAAAGAGTGGGAATGCGTTGTATTTCAAGTGCTTGCCGCCGGAATTGCCAGCTTGGGCAGGGTGAAGCAATGATACAGGGGCAGGAGAGATTCGCAATGGAAAATTTGCTGGCAGGCATATCGGGCACCCAGGACGATTTCTGCCAAGTAGAGGGCGCATGTAAAACGGGGCAGCCTCAATGAGGCTGCCCCGTCTGTTTTTGAGCGACCAACGAGGTTTACGGCTGGGTCACCTGGATGGAGTGGTTGCCGCGTGGGATGGTGGCCACCGCGGTCGGCTGTCCGATAGACGGGTACGGGCCGCCCTGCACGGGGGCCAGTGTTCCGGTGCTGGGGTTTAACTGGAAGCCGGTCAGGGAGTTGTCGAGGAAGTTGGCGCTGTAGACGTAACGGGCGAAGCCGGAGTCGACAGTGATGGCCACCGGCAGAGTCCCTGTCGAGTTGGCCGCTGAGCCGGTCGTGTTGACGGCGGCCGAGGGCGTGCCGTTCTGCAGGTTGATGTCGTAGGCCGAGATGGTGTTGTCCAGCTCGTTGGTGAGATAGATGAAAGTGCCGCGTGGATCGACGGTGATGGCGGTGGGCTGGTTGCCGGTGCGGAATGGGCCGTTGATCAGCGGACGCAGGCTGCTGCCGTCGAGCACGGAGAAGGCGATCAGCTCATTCTGCGAGAAGTCCGTGACGTAGACGTAGCGGCTGGTGGGGGTGCTGGCGATGCCGGAGGGGCGAACGCCTGCCAGGTAGGGGCTGTTCACGTCGGCCGTGAGCGCGCCTGCGGAGGTGGCGGCAAAGCTGTAGACGTACCCGGTTCCAGCGGCAGGGCTGTAGGTGGATACCAGAACGGCAGCGCCTGAAGCCAGCACGTTGACGGCGGTGGGGTTGACTCCGACAGGCCAGTAGCTGAGCGTTCCATTGGCCACGGGCGAACCGATGGCGCCGCTGGTGCCGAGTGGGAAGACAGCCAGCGCGCCGCCGTTGCAGGTGGAGGCACCGGTGGTGGCAGTGGAGCAGCCGGGCTGGAACTGGTTGACAACGAAAAGCAGCGTGCCGGAGTTGTTGATGGCCATGGCGACCGGGGTGTTGCCGGAGGCTGTTTCAGAGGTGACCTTGGGCGAAGAAGGAACGCCCGAGCTGCCCACGGTGAACTGCACCAGCGAGCTGTCGCCCTGGTTGGCGACGTAAAGGGACTGGCCGTTGGGGTGTGCCGCTGCGGCGATGGGAGAGACACCTCCGGATGAGACCGTGGCGCCGACGATGGTCAGTGCGCCGGTGACGCGATCCACTTCAAAGGTCTGAATCTGTCCGGGGTTCTGATGATTGCCGGTCACGTAGAGGTAGTCGATGGTGACCGGGCTGCACGCGGTAAACGCGGTGGCCACAACGAGTGCGACGGCTGCGATCAGGGTTGCCTGGCCGACTTTGTTGAACTTCATGCGCTTCCTTCATTGTGGGCCATCGCGGGGATGGCCGGGAGAAACCTGTTTGGATTTTTGTGGTCCGTCTCGATTGTAAAAGCTCAAGACGGGCTTAGGCTAGCTGGGCCAGCCGAGTGGGGATATGGCGTGGCGGAAAGCGATGCGGATTAGACGCCGCTTTCCGCCTGGAGTCACCCTGCGGTGCTACTTCCCGCTGGCCGTGCCGCCATGTGGAATGCCGACAATGGCAGTCGGTTGCAGGGTTGAAGAGTAGGGCGAATTCTGGGTGTTGATGAGAGCACCGCTGGTCGAGTTGATCTGGAAGCCGTTCAGCGTGGCACCCAGGAAGTTGACCGTGTAGAGGTAGCCAACGTGCCTGGGGTCGACGGTGACGCCGATGGGATTGATGCCGGTAGCGGTCGTGGCCAGGTAGGTGAGTGTGCCGGAACTGAGGCCGTAGCTGGTGATTGTGGAGTCGCTGCCGTTGGTGACATAGACGAAGCTGGTGCCGTCGACGGTGAGTGCGCTGGGCTGGTCGCCGGTGGCCACAGTCGAGGCCAGGGCGGGGGTTCCGGAAGAGACATTGTAGGTGGCCACGCGGTTGAGCAGGGAGTCGGTCACGAAGAGATAGCTGCCGGTGGAGTCGCTGGCGAGAGCGGACGGCTCAGAGCCGGAGACGATCGGCAAGCCGCCGTTGAGCGGGGTGACCGCACCGGAGCCGGAGGTTGCGTAGGCGAAGAGATAGCCAATCTTGGTGAGGGGGTTGTAGGCGGTGACATACACCCCGGTTGCCGTGACGTTGACCGCGGTTGGAGTCAGCACGGTGCGTGAGTCGGTGAGGGTGAGTTGCAACGGCCAGTAGTCGGGGTACTGGGTGGTGTTGGTCACTGCGGTCCCCAGCGAGCCGTCGGCGTTGATGGGGAAGACGGCCAGGTCGCCGGGGCACGAATTTTGCAGGCTGCAACCGGCGATGGGCGAGAGGGTGTCAACGACGTAGAGGAACTTGCCCGCGCCATCGATGGCGGTGGCCATGGGGAAAGAGCCGGGGGTATTCACAGTGCTCTGGGGGTAGATTTTGCCATCGGTGCCGATTCCGAACTGGGTGATGTTGTTGTCGTCTTCATTGACGACATAGAGGTTCTTGGCGTCTGGCGTTACGGCTTCGGCAACCGGGTTGCGTCCACCGGAGGGGAACGGCGAGGTGGGAATGGTACGGAGCACACCCGACTCGGAGTTGACCTCGTAGACCTGGACCTGTCCAGGAGTGACGCGGTTGGTAGCCACGAACATGAAGCCGACGGTGAGCGTACCGCAGGCGGTAAACAGGGTGGCCACGATAAGTGCGATGGCGGAGACCAGGGCGATCTGGCCGACTTTGCCGAACTTCATGTGTTTCCTTCGCAGTGAACTAGGTCGAGGGCGCTTGCGCGCGCTAAGCCGCAGGCCGAAATTGCGCCCATCTGCATTGTAAGAGTTGCAGATGGGATTCGGCTACGGACTGTTGCCTTGAGCCGGAGCGGAGTTGCCTGCTTCGGCCGGTTGGCATGGAGTGAGCCGGCGCACAGGAATCTCGCCGGGTTAGCAGAAAGGCCCGCGGCTCAGGCGGGCCTTTCTGGCAGGGTAAGGAGGCACGCCTGGTTAGTTGGTGCGGCCTGAGGCAAAGCACCAGGTCGCAGGGCCATTCAAGGCAAAGGTGCCAGTGCTGCTGTGCATGCTGGTAAGGTCGCCGGTGTTGGGGCTGATGACGCGGCCGGTTACGGTCGAGTCGCCGGCGTTGGCCGTGTACAGAAACTGGCTGGAAGGATCTTCCAGCAGGCACTGGGGGTTGGAGCCGGTGCCCCAGGGCGAACCGGCATCTTCACTGAGGATGCCCGAAGCGGGGTCAATGGTGAAGCCGGTGATGCCGCTGCCCGCGGAGATGCCCGCGCCCTGCTGGTTGGCCACGTAGATGAACTTGCTCTTGGACTCGATGATGAGCCAGACGGGGCTGGACTCGTTCGGATCGTCCTGGACCGCGCCGCCGGTAACGGACTGGAGAGCGCCGTTGGTTCCGACCGTGAAGGGCAGAATCTGGCTGGGGCTGGTGGTGACGACCCCGCTGACGGTTGCAGTCAGCGTTTCGTTGTCGAGGATGTAGACTTTGCCGCCGGCGTAGAGGATGGCGGAAGCTTGGTCAAGCAGACCGCCTGAGCCATTGTTCAGAACCTGCGGGGTGCTCTGGCTGACGACAAGCTGGCCGTTGGCGGAGTTGTAGCTGTATGGATACACAGTCTGCCCATTTGCGTTGCCTGGCGTACCGCTCAGGGTCAGCAGGTATCCGCCGGCCACGGTGAACTCGACCGGGTCAGCAGGTACGGGGAAGTAGGTCACCGGCGAGCCGACCTGAGCGGTGAGCTGGGCGTTGGTGACCAGCGACAGGCGGCCAGTGCTGGAGTTGATGGCAAAGATGGTGATGTCGCCGCATGAGGTTGCGGCCGGGGCAACGGTGTTGCAATAAGTTCCGGCCGGGGCATCGTGGTCGAGAACAAAGAGAAAGTTGCCCGAGGAGTCGACGGCCAGGCGCTCAGGGTTGGACCCCTGGCTGAAGAAGGTTGCCTGCGCGGTGAGGATGCCGTTGCCGCCGACCACGAACTGGGTGACATTGGAGTTTGTGCAGGGGTTCGCGGTGGAGCAGTCTGCGCCGCCAGTGGAATTGATGCCGCGGTTCAGCACATATACGAAGCGTCCGCCAGGGGCCAGAATGGCGCGAACTGGATTGGCGCCTCCCGAAGAAACAGGCAGTCCATGGATGGCGGTGAGCTTGCCGGTGTTGTTATCAATTTTGAAGCCGCTGATAATGCCGTTACCGGAAGGAGTGGCCGTAACAGTGCCGGTTACGTAGAGGTATCCGGAGGTAAAACTCTGAACGCAAGAACTGAGGCTGAATACAATTGCCGAGCTGAGGGCAGCGGTCAGCGCCGTCTTGCCGAATTTCCTGAACTTCATGCGATTCCTTCGTCCTGAGCCAGCCTGAAGCCGTCAGGTTTCATGTTCCCGAGCAGAGCTGGGTTGGGATGGGGTCCCTCGCTAGATTGTAAAAGGCGTGGGGCCATTATGCATAGTTCCGACTGAGAGTTCCTGCGGTAAACCTCTCCCTGTGTCGTTGAGGTTGCTGGTTTTTTGACGAAGGGGAGTCTTTTCCGTTATCTGGAAAACTACGCGAAGCGAAAAGTGGCCGGAAAAACCGGCCGTGGAACAGAAAACAGCCCGGCAGAGCGCCGCTCCACCGGGCCAGGGGTGAACGCCGGCTGAGCAAACTCAGCCGACGTGTGCAACTTCAGGCTACCAGACGCGGCAGGAGTGCTCCGGATACATGGGCTGCCCCTGCTTGCATCCAAAGGCCTTGCCGAACTCGTCAAAGTTCTGCACGGTGCCGTTGACGCGCCATTTGCCGGGCGAGTGCGGGTCGGTCAGCGCGGACTGACGGGCCGACTGGTCGGTCTGGTTCTGGCACCACACCTGGGCAAAGCCGAGGAAGTAGCGCTGGGCCTCGGTGTAGCCGCCGATCTGGTCGTGGATGGACTTACCCTCAGCCGCCAGGGTGTCCAGCAGGGCCAGGTAGGCGATGCGCAGGCCGCCGTTGTCGGCCGTGTTTTCGCCCAGGGTCAGGGCGCCATTCAGGTTCTGCGCAGGCAAGCCATCGTGCGCCGGGGAGGCTTCAAAGCCCGAGTATTCCTTCACTTCGCAGTCTGTCCGCTCGGTAAATGCCTTGCGGTCCTCGGCCGTCTGCCACTCGCGCAGGTTGCCGTGGCCGTCGAACTTGCTGCCCTCGTCGTCAAAGCCGTGGGTCATTTCATGGCCGATGACCACGCCGATGCCTCCGAAATTGACCGCCGGATCGATGGTGAAGTCAAAGAAGGGAGGCTGAAGGATGCCGGCAGGGAAGTTGATGTCGTTCATCGACGGGTCATAGTAGGCGTTGACCGTGGGCGGAGTCATGCCCCACTCCTTCTCGTCTACCGGCTTGCCAAGCTTGTTGATCTCCCAGTTGCGGCGGAAGATGCCGGCGCGCTCAGCATTGCCCAGGGCGTCGTTGCGTTCCACCTTCAGGGCCGAGTAGTCGCGCCACTTCTCCGGATACCCAATCTTGTTGCGGAACAGGGCCAGCTTCTCTTCGGCGGCCTTCTTGGTCTCTTCGCTCATCCAAGGCAGGGTGCGGATGTCGTCGCCGAGCGACTTTTCAAGCGCGGCAACCAGCTTGTCCATGCTGGCCTTGGCCGCGGGCGGGAAGTTTTTGGCCACCCAGTCCTGGCCGACGGCTTCTCCGAGCGCACCATCCGTTGCCGCGGTGCACTGCTTCCAGCGCGGAGCGGGCTCTTTTTGTCCAGCAAGGGTCTTGCCGAAGAAGGCGAAGTTCTCGTCAAAGAAGGCCTTGGGCAGGTTGGTGGCGGACTGGTGCAGTACGTGCCAGCGGAAGTAGGCGCGCCACGCGTCGACTGGCTCGGTGGCGATCAGCGTCTGTACGGTCTTGAAGAACTCCGGCGTGGCCACGTTGAGCGAGTCAAAGCTGCGAATGCCGACGGCCTTCCAATAAACGGGCCAGTTGAAGTCCGGCGAGAGCTGCTCCAGGTCGGCCACCTTGTAGATGTGGTAGACGTTGTCCGGGTTGCGCATCTCCACGCGGCTCATGGAGCCCTTGGCCAGCGCGGTTTCAATGCGCAGCACAGCGGCGGCTTCGGCGGCGGACTTTTCCGGGCTGTCGCCGGCCAGCTTGAAGATGTTGGCGACGTGCGTCAGATACTCCTCGCGGATGGTCTGGAAGCGCTTCGCGTCGGAGATGTAGTAGTCGCGGTCGGGCAGGGAAAGGCCGCCCTGGCTGGTTTCGGCGATCTGCTTGCTGGAGTCCTTTGCGTCCTGCTCCACGCCAAAGCGAAGCAGCGGAGCCGGAGCGCCCGACTTCAGCAGGTCGCCCATCAGCTCGGCCAGCTTCTTCGGGTCGTTCAACTCGTCAATGCGCTTCAGCGCGGGGGCGATCGGCGTTAGACCCTTCTTCTCGATCAGGTCCGTGTTCATGCAGGCGGCAAAGTAGTTGCCAAATTTGGCCTGGAGCGGCGAAGTTGGGACCTTGGCGGCCTGGTCCAGCTCCTGCCAAAGCAGGTAGCGGTTGCGCTCGCCCAACAGAGAAAAGGAGCGCGCCCAGCGAACCTGGTCGGAGGGGATGGGATTGTCCTTGTTCCAGTTGCCGCAGGCGTACTGGTAGAAGTCCGCGCAGGGGTCGGCAGTCTTGTCGATCGCGTTCAGGTCAAAGCTCTTGACCGGGGTGGGCGGAGCGGGCGCGGCCTGGGCGTCCAGCACAAAGCTGGCGGGATTCTGGGCAACGGCAGCCAGCGGCAGGGCAAGAAGCAGGGCCGACAACAGACCGGAACAGCGACTGCGTAAATTCATATGGGCTTCCTTTTAAGCGGCGGTCACTTCGGGAAGGGCAAGGCTCTCAACCGGGGCATTCCGCCAGAAATCGAGCGGCGTATACAGGGCGTACCGCTGCGGATAAAGGTATCACGCAGGGTATAGGAAAAGGCAGCGCACTTGTACGAGGGCCTGTTCAAACGACCTGAGTGGTGGCGACGGGAGAGCCAGTTTTCCTCAGTTCAAGAAGCGACGAGTGCGCTGTAACTGGTTACTGAAGCGAGCAGCGACGCAGACATGGGGAAAACTGGCCCCGTCCCTGCGGGTTGCGGCGCAAATCGGGCCATGCTGCGTTCTGGCCCTCGGCGGTGGGGTCGCCACAGCTCTCGGACTCGGCCTTGCGTGCCCAGAATTGCTTGGCCCGATTCACACTCGCAACGCCATCCATCCAGGGAGTGTGAACAGGCCCTAGTGGTATCCGCCACGCAGATGGTCGTTTATGTTTTGAAAGGGCACGACTTTAGTCGTGCCGCAAACGGCCCAAAACGAGTTGGGCTTTAGCCCCTGAGGGAAGTTTCTTCTCCGAATTCAGTCCATTTGTGGGGCTTCGTAAACGATCCTATTTGCGGCGGACACCACTAGACAAGGCTCAGGGCCACCCGTAAGCGGCCAAATCGTCGCCAACAAAAAAAGACGGCACGAACGGTGTTTTGTTCGTGCCGGGAGGCCAGTGACGCAACTTACTCGCTTCTGGTTTGTGGGAGACTCGGTCCACTCCCCAGCAGCAATATATACACAGTACCATATATTTCGAAAAACGCAAATACTAAATTCGAAATATTCCATATCGCCTTCCTGAAGCGTGGGACTGACCGTTCACAGTAGCCTCAAATCCCGTTTTCGGATTACTCTCGACCTCCTAGCCACATCCAGATTCCATGAAGATTTCATTAAAATTATGAAAATAATAGCTTTTATGTTTCTGAGATCAAATCTCATCTCCCCCGCTGTTTCTCCAAGAGAGCCCTGAATCGGTCCAGCCATGCCGCAAAACCACACCGCCAATCTCAAGGATGCCCCCAATAAATACCATAAAACGTATTAGTGCTGAAAATCATAGAGATGCGCCCTCGATCGGACTGATTATTACCAGCGAAAACGCTCAATCTCCGCCCCAACTCGCTCCCCTCGTTTCGGCCTCATCAAACTCCGCCCGTTGATACAATCCTCTCCATGAGCCACGGAAGAATCCAGATCACCGAGGTCTTGAAGCAGTCTCAACTGTTGTCCAGCTTCTCTGACCCCGAACTGAGCCAACTCGCCGTGCGCACCGTACGCCGGCAATTCACCGCAGGAGAAATGCTCTTCTCCGAAGGAGACCCCTGCAAAGGCCTCCACATTATTGCTCGGGGCAAGGTCCGCATCTTTAAAACCTCTGCCGGCGGCCGAGAGCAGGTCCTCGCTGTCGAGGGTCCCGGCGCAACCGTCGCCGAGCTCCCCGTATTTGATGGCGGACCGTACCCCGCCTCAGTCGTCGCGGTTGATGACACCGAAGTGGCCTTCATCTCCCAGCGCGACCTTCGCGATTACTGCCTCGAACACCCAGAAGTCGCCCTCAAAATGCTCGCCGTCGTCGGTGCCCGTCTGCGCCGCCTCGTTGGCATCATCGAAGAGCTCTCCTTCACCACCATTCGCCAGCGCCTCGTTGCCCTCCTCGTGCGCCTGGCGGAGACCGAGGGGCAGGCTTCCGATCTCGGCATTACCGTCCAACTCCCCGGCAGCCATCAGGAGCTCGCCAATCAGCTCGGTACTGTCCGCGAACTGGTCTCCCGCAACCTCACCCGCCTCCAGGCAGAAGGCCTCATCGAGTTCAGTGCCCGCCAGATTCTCATCAAGGACCACAAAATGCTGGCAGCCGCCCTGCAATAGAGTATTTGGCCGCCGCCGTAAGAGGTGGCTCCGCCAACAACTCCTCCAGAAATTTCGCGCTTCCCGCCCGGGAACTCATGTAGACTTGTGCCCAACTGAAAGTCCCCCGCTGTTTCTATATCTCACTCAAACTCCACTCCTGTCCGCGAGCGCTCCCTGACCGCGCATCTTCGGCTCAGCGAGGTGCGATTGGAGACCGAAGCATGTCGGAAGATGCCTATGAAGGCCTGGGTTGGTTCGATTACGTCGTGCTGCTGCTGGTCATCGCCGGCGGCTACTATCTCAGTGAACTGCTCCCCCACGCCCAGTGGGCGCAGATTGTCGCTATCCTCGTCACCTATCACCTCTACCTCGCCTGGACAGTCTTTTCCACCGGAGAACGCAGCCTCGCCCATTCCGTACCCACCACGCTGCTCACCCATCTGGCCTGCGTAGCACTCGTGGTCGCCGGCTCCATGCTGCGTATTCCCCGCGGAATCATCATGATCCTAGCCTTCATCTTCCCCGTCGCCGGCATGATCAAGTTCGGACTCGTCTCCATCGTTCTCTTCGAGCGCGTCTGGGTCTTCAGCGGAGGAAAACAACGCCTGCCCAAGTTCAAAGCGGCGCGCCTCAAGCCCGGCCAACTTGATATCCCGCCCCTCGAATCCACCCCCGAGCTCTACCAGCAGTGGCTTTCCCTCCGCTCCCAAAAGCGCGCCGACCAATATAAGGTGGGTGAAACCATGAAAGAGGAGTACGCATCTTGGCTCAAGGAGCAAGGAAGGCTCCAATACCTCGAAGCCCAGAAGCTCGCCGAGATTGAGCCTGAGGCCCGGAGAACCACCCCTGTCGGCCAAACCGGATGAGCAGATGACCGCTCAAACCGTTTTTTGCCCGTGCGCCCATCGCAAATGCCACTCTGGAGCCCGCGCCGTATGCGTAATGGATGTTAGCCCGCACTTCCGCGGGAGGTCGGCTGCTTCAGCCTCTGCACGCCCTCGAAATCTCTCGCAAATCCTGACTTTTTCCACTCCCAACCCCGCAGCTGCTCTACAAACCAACGGCATCGATTTATTCAAAGGCTCTGCTGCCATCTGCCCAGCATTCACGCTCGCTCTCAGCCCCGCCAACCCCCCAAAGGAGTTCCCGCTTTACACAGCAAGGTCTGCGGACGCATAGTCATACGGGGCTCCATCTGGCATGATGGTTGGCAGGTTTATTGAAGGCATTTTCTTGGATCGTGTGCACTTCCTGGCAGCGGTGGCGACGGATTCTTCCCGGTGAATTATCCAGTTCGTCTCAGGGGTTCCTGTCTGCACAGGTTCGGAAAATACATGAGGGCAGGGGATCGACCATGGAATTCCATATCTCGCGTGCAACAAGGGACCGCTACCAGTTTCCAACGGCCCTCTTCTCTTTCTCCGGCAACGTCATCTTCGCCAACATCACCGGTGCGCGCCAGCTCGCGCATCGCATCAACCAGGTGCGCGACGTGCGCAACCACCCCGATCGCGCGGTTCATGCCGCCGCCCTCTATGTCATGGGCCTCATTGACGAAGCCAGCCACATGGCCATGGCACGTTACCGCGAGCAGCTTGACCCCGCCGCCATGACCGACGCCCTCGGCTGGCTCAACCGCAAAATCGGCGTCAAGGGCCTCGACAAGCTCCTGCTCACCTTCGTCCAGGAGTTTCCCGGCACCTCCGTCTACCAGGGCCAGGAAACCGCCGCCCAGTGGCTCGGCGCAACTACCGAAGGCGTCAGCAATCGCGAAGCTGCTCTCGAAGAGATGACCCTTCTCTGGATGGCCAACCGCAACCAGGCATTCTCTCCCTTCGCCGAGCTCTTTGAAGACAAAACCCTCGCTGAGCAGACCGCCTACCTCCGCTTTGCCCAGGAACTGCCTGTCTACTTCGCCGGTCGCCCCCTCGTCCAGGTCGACGACGGTCCCGTCACACTCTTTGATCTCCTCCTTGCCCCCGCTCTTGCCGCTCCCGGCTCCCTCAGCGATCAGCTCGACGTCATCCGCAAAAAGTGGAAGCCGCTGCTCGGCGACGAACTCGATCGCTTTCTACTCATCGCCGGCGAAATGCTCCACGAGGAAGAGCTGGCCATCTGGGCCATGTTCCACCCACCCACCCCGGAAGATGAAGCCCGAGCGCGCGCCGAAGCCGCCGCTGCCGCCGAAGAAGCCGCACGGCTCCGCCGCGAAGCTGGCCTCATCTGGCACTCCACTGATCCGAAATCTGAAGTCCCCGTCTTTGGCGACCCCGCCAACGAGTACGAGAAATTCTCCCCAGACACCGCCTGGATGCCCAACACCGTCCTCGTCGCCAAAAGCACCTACGTCTGGCTCGCCCAGCTCAGCAAACAGTACGGCCGCAACATCCATCGCCTCGACCAGATCCCCGACGAAGAACTCGACTCCCTCGCCACCCGCGGCATGAACTCCCTCTGGCTCATTGGCGTCTGGGAGCGCAGCCGTGCCTCCCAGACCATCAAACGCCTCTGCGGCAATCCTGACGCCGTCGCCTCCGCCTACTCCCTATACGACTACCGCATCGCCGAGGACCTCGGTGGCGAGTCCGCCTACATCAACCTCCGAGACCGCGCCTACCACCGCGGCATCCGCCTCGCCAGTGACATGGTCCCCAACCACATGGGCATCGATTCCCCCTGGGTCGTCGAGCACCCGGACTGGTTCCTGTCCCGCCCCGTCCCGCCCTACCCCGCCTACAACTTCAGCGGCCCCAACCTCTCTGACGACTCCCGCGCAGAGATCCGCATCGAAAAGCACTACTTCAACCAGACCGACGCCGCCGTCGTCTTCGAGCGCCGCGACTCCTACACCGGCGAAACCCGCTACATCTACCACGGCAACGACGGCACAAGCTTCCCCTGGAACGACACCGCCCAGCTCAACTACCTCAACCCCGACGTCCGCGAGCAGGTCATCCAGACCATCCTCCACGTCGCCCGGCTCTTCCCCGTCATCCGCTTTGACGCCGCCATGACCCTCGCCAAACGTCACTTCCACCGCCTCTGGTTCCCCGGTCCCGGATCCAGCGGAGCCATCCCCTCCCGCGCCGAAGACAGCATGAGCGATTCCGAGTTCAACGCCCTCATGCCTCAGGAATTCTGGCGAGAGGTCGTCGATCGCGTCGCCCAGGAAGTCCCCGGTACCCTGCTCCTCGCCGAGGCCTTCTGGCTCATGGAAGGCTACTTCGTTCGCACCCTGGGTATGCACCGCGTCTACAACTCCGCATTCATGAATATGATGCGAGACGAGGAAAACGCCAAATACCGCTCCGTCATCAAAAACACCCTCGAATTCGACCCCGACATCATGAAGCGCTACGTCAACTTCATGAGCAACCCCGACGAGCGCACCGCCATCGACCAGTTCGGCGACGGAGACAAGTGCTTCGGCGTCGCAGCCCTCATGGCCACCCTTCCCGGCCTGCCCATGTTCGGCCACGGCCAGGTCGAGGGATACACCGAAAAATACGGCATGGAATACCGCTGGCCCCGTTACGACGAAACCCCCAAGCCCTGGCTCGTCGATCGCCACCAGCGCCAGATCGCACCCCTGCTCAAGAACCGCTCACTCTTCGCCGAAAGCCACAACTTCCTCCTCTACGACCTCTACCAGCCCGGTGGCGCAGTCGATGAAAACGTCTTTGCCTACTCCAACCGTCGCGGAGACCAGCGCGCCCTCGTCGTCTACAACAACCGCTACGGCACCGCGCACGGCACCATCCACACCTCGGCCTCCTACGCTGACAAGCACTCCGGCGGCCTCCGCAAGCAGGAGCTCAAAGACGGCCTCGGCCTCTCCGGCGACCCCGCCCTCATCCTCGCCTACCGCGACTCCCTCACCGGCCTCGAATACCTTCGCCGCGCCCACCAACTCGCCACGCAGGGCCTCACCCTCACCCTCCACGCCTACCAGTGCCACGTCTTCCTCGACTGGCGCGAGCTTCGATCCACCGCCGAATGGCCCTGGGACCGCCTCTGCGACCACCTCAACGGTCAGGGCGTTCCCAACCTCGACGATGCCCTCATCAACCTCGCGCTCAAGCCCCTTCACGACTCCCTGCGCGTCGCTATCGATCCCAACCAGCTCCGTGCCATGGCCCGCATTGCAGGGGATCTCCGCAACGCCGGCACACAGTCGGAAAAGCAGCGCAAAGCCCTTGCGGATCTCTCCACTTTCCTAGATTCCGAATGGCGCCGCGTCGAGGCATGGCTCCGTCAGGGCCAGCAGGCCTACATCGATCGCACTGGACAGCCGCTCGGCACCTCCTCCACTCCGCCACGCCAGCTCCGAACCAGCTTCCGTGACCGGCTCACCGCTCTCATGCGCCTCCCGGAGCTGGAAAAGCACTTCCCCAAGCCCTGGTCGGACAGCGCCCGCAGCGTCCTCCCGAATCTCAACCCACGCCGCGAAGCAGCCCAGCTCTGGGGCCCCGTCGTCGCCCAGCTCCTCCTTGCCCTTCTCGCGGAGTCCATCGACGCGCAGAACCCGCCGTCGCTCGCTCTCGACCTCTTTGAACGTCTCCGTCTCCGTCAGCCGCTCGGCGAAATCTTCGCCTCCCTCGGCTTTGAGGGCGAAGACGCCTGGCGCGTCGCGGCACGCACCAAGGTAGCCCTCCTCGTTCAGGCCCGGGACTCACAGCTGGAACCCCCCAAGGCTGTGCTGAGCGAAAGCTCTCCGGCCAAAAAGCCAAAGACCAAAAATCAGCCGGTTACCCAACCGCCCGCCCCCGCGCCCATCATCGCTCCCGCCATGTGGACCGACCCCGACGTCCGCTGGCTCGCCGGAGTCAACGAATCCGAGGGCGTCCCCTGGTTCAACAAAGAGGCCCACGAAGAACTCCTCTGGCGCGTCCAGGTTCCCGAACTGCGCCGCCTCGCCGCCGACCCCGTCCCATCTACCACAGGCATCGCAGCACTCAGCAAACGCATCGCAGCCGATCTCAAAGCTGCTGCCGACTCCGGCTACCGCCTCGATCAGCTCTTGCCAAAGCCGGTCCCGCCCCTCGATGTCCTCTCCGACACTGCGACCCAGGCGGAACGCGAGGCAGCCGAACTCCTCGCAGCCGATGCCGCCGACCGGCCCGAAGCCTCGGCACCCGTAAAAAAGAGGCCGTCTTCAAAGAAAGGCAAGGCATGAACATCCTCACAACGTCATCTCTCGTAGCTGTCGCCGTCGCCCTCGCAGCCTCAGCGGCCCTCGCCCAGGCCGATCACAAGATCACCCCAGGCAACGGCCCCGGCGGCCTTCCCGAGGTATCCTTTCTCTCCCATCGCCTCGGCAACGACCACGCCGAGGGCATCACCTCCATGGACATGAACGGCGACGGCTACCCCGACCTCATCAGCGGAGCCTACTGGTACCAGAACCCCGGCCCCAACGGCGGCCAGTGGCAGCGCCACCAGTTCCGCACCGTCGGCATGCACGGTGAATTCATCTCCGACTGCGGCGAGTGGGTCGTCGACGTCAACCACGATGGCGCTCCCGACATCGTCACCGCCGGATGGATGCTCAACGGACTCTGGTGGTACGAAAACCCCAAAAAAGACGGCGTCCTCTGGCAAAAACACTTCATCACCGACAGCTATGACACCGAAGGCGGCTGGATGGCAGACATCAACGGCGATGGCCATCCCGACATCATCCTCGCCCACTACAACCACTCCGGCATCCGCTGGGTCGACTTCTCCGGCCCCACTCCCAAAGTCCACCTGGTCGGCGGTACTGAGCAGGATGGACACGGCATCGGCGTCGCCGACATCGACGGCGACGGCAAAGCCGACATCCTCACTCCCAACGGCTGGTTCCGCCAGATCGACGCCGACAAAGACCAGTGGGAGTGGCACCCAGACTGGAATATGGACGACGCCGGCTTTCCCATCCTCGGCTACGACGTCAACGGAGACGGTAAAACCGACATCATCTACGGACAGGGACACAGCTATGGCCTCTACTGGCTCGAACAGACCGGCTCCGGCTCCGACCGCAAATGGGTCCGCCACACCATCGACGAGTCTTACTCCCAGGTCCACGCCCTCAAGCTCGTCGACATCGACGGCGATGGCCAACTCGAGCTCGTTGCCGGAAAGCGCTACCGCGGACACAGCGGCAACGACCCCGGCTCCTACGACCCGCTCGTCATCTACTACTACAAAATTGACCAGAAGACCGCCACCTTCACCCGCTACCCCATCTCCGTCAACGGAACCGCCGGCGCAGGCACCCAGTTCGTCGCCGCCGACCTCGACGGAGACGGAGACATCGACCTCGCCGTAGCCGGCAAAACCGGCGTCCACTTCCTGGAGAACCTGCAAATCAACAAAGTTCCCAAAGCAACCCGCGAGAAACAGCTCCTCCTCGAAATACAATGGCCCTTCCCCGGCGAAGGCGACATGGTCGAACAGGAAGACGGCCCAAAGAAATAGCCCGGGCCAACACTCTGGGTGCCCCCGGTCCCTCGCTTTTGGGGACCGGGGAGTAGCCCAATCCCATATCCCCACTGCTTGTCATCCTGAACGAAGTGAAGGATCTGCTTTTGCTTTTCTGTCTGTCATTCCCGAAGGGAATCTGCTTTTGCTCTTTCCCGGTGCCCTCGGTCCAGACCCTCAGACCAGGGGCTCCGAACCACTCCTGCCGGTACTACGATGGGTACGGGCTTTAGCCCGTACATCTGACCGGCAAAAACTCAGGGCGGCTTTAGCCGCGGAGGGCAGCCAAGCCCACCCTCCACCGAGGTCCTCATGCGAAAACCCCTAATCCTCCTCCTCCTCGCCCTCGTCATCCCCGCCCTCGCGCAAAAGCCCCCCATCCGCGTCGCCGTCATCGGCCTCGTCCACGACCACGCCATGGGCCTCTTCGGCGCGCTCAAATCCAACCCAAACGTCACCCTCGTCGGCATCTCTGAGGCCAATCCCACCCTCGTCGAGCGCTATCGACAGCACTTTGGCCTCGACCCCGCCCTCTTCTACCCCGGCCTCGACCAGATGCTCGCCGCCACCCACCCCGACGCCGTCCTCGTCTACACCTCCATCGCCGCTCACCGAAAGGTCATTGAGGCTGCCGCCGCCCTCGGCATCAGCTCCATGGTCGAGAAGCCTCTGGCCACCAACCTTGCCGACGCCCTCGCCATCCGCGCCGCCGCCCGCGCCCACCACGTCCACGTCCTCGTCAACTACGAAACCACCTGGTACGCCAGCAACGCCGAAGCCATCCGTCTTGCCACCCGTGGCCGTCTCGGCCCCATCCGCCGCGTCGTCGTTCACGACGGCCACGAAGGGCCCAAAGAGATCGGTGTCGGCCCAGAGTTCCTCGGCTGGCTCACCGACCCCGTCCAGAACGGCGCCGGCGCGCTCTTTGACTTCGGCTGTTATGGCGCTGACCTCATGACCGTCCTCATGGGCGGCCAGGCCCCCCTCAGCGTCACCGCCGTCACCCTCACAGACAAGCCCGGTATCTATCCCAAAGTCGATGACGACGCCACCATCATCCTCCGCTACCCCTCCGCCCAGGCCGTCCTCCAGCCCTCCTGGAACTGGCCCTTCGCCCGCAAGGACATGGAAGTCTACGGAGCCACCGGCTACGCCATCACTGAGGCCGCCACCGGCATCCGCACCCGCTTCGCCACCGAGCCCGCCGAGCAGAAAACGGAAGCTCCCCCGCTCCAATACCCCCGCCAAGACTCCTTCGACTACCTCGCCGCCGTCCTCCGCGGCGAACTCAACTCCCACGGCGACCTCACCTCCCTCGATACCAACATGGTCGTCATGCAAATCCTCGATGCCGCCAACCAGTCCGCAAAAACCGGCCGCACCATCTCCCTCCAACCCCTCCCCCAATAACTTCCCAATTCCCCAAACCCCTCCGGGCGGAGCTGGCCAACCCTCCATACCCCAGCCTCATCCCTCCGCCCGTCCTCAACCACCTCCGCCGGCTACTCCTTCCGCCAACCCCGCGATACACTACCCTCACCGGAGGTCTATTGCCCACCCCCAGCAAATCCAACACCCTCCTCTGGGTATCCCTCGCCTTCTACCTCATCGCCCGCCTCTGCCAGCTCTTCGCCGACCATCTCCCATCGCTCTTCATCGTTGTCCTCCACGTCCTCCCCCCAGCCATCTTCGCCCTCGTCCACGCCACCCGCCTCTACCGCCTCCGCGGCATGGCTGTCTTCACCGCGCTTTGCCTCGGCGTCGGCGGCCTCAGTGAGAGCCTAAGCCTCCGCACCGGATTCCCTTTCGGCCACTACTACTTCACCACCGTCATGGGCCCAAAGCTCTTCCAACTCCCCGTCCTGCTCGTCCTCGCCTACCTCGGCATCGGCTACTGCTCCTGGGTCCTCAGCCTGCTCATCCTCGGCACACAACCCCTCCGCAACGCACGCCTCATCACCACCCCCCTGCTCGCAGCCCTCCTCATGCTCGCTTGGGACCTCTCCATGGAAGCCGACTGGGCCACGCTCGACCGCGCCTGGATCTGGACCGATGGCGGCCCCTTTTACGGCGTCCCCATCACCAACTTCCTCGGCTGGTACCTCACCGCCTACCTCTTCTACCAGGCCTTCGCGCTCTCCCGCTACGCCATCCCCACCCCACCCAGCCACGACTTCGGCCAAGGATTCTGGCAAGCCCCCATCCTCCTCTACCTCATCTGTGCCCTCGGCAACCTCCTGCTCCCGCTCCAGCCCATGGCCCCGCCCATCGTCTTCGACCCCACCGGCAAACCCTGGCAAACCGCCCACATCCTCGCCGCCACCTCCGCCATCTCCCTCTTCCTCATGGCCCCTCTGCCGATCCTCGCCTGGCTCCGCCTCAGCCTCACATCCAACAAGTCCCGCCACCCTGCTCACTTGCTGACGCGGCGAAGCCGCAGCTAACCCGCGAAAAAAATCAACCCAAACCTGCCTCCAATTAACCCCAAAAAGCGCACAATGGAACCATGACCATCGCCCCCACCCCTTCGCCCCCATCCTCCCGCCGCCCAGACCCCGTTCCCAAAAGCCAAAAAGCGCCCAAATTCGCACTTCGTTCTCTTTTGTTTCGCTTTTTGGTATAGGGGCCCAATAGAATCAACAATTTAATTTTTTCGTTTCGCTTGTAAAGTAGTCAAAAAGACACTTTTCGGGTCCCCCAATCGAGCGCAGCTCGATCCAGCTGGCAGCTAGCGGCTGGCGGCCAGCTGCTCCTACCCCCCATCTCCCCCGCCCTTAACGCCAGCCCCCGCGCCACAGACGTAAATTCGTTCCCGCTCCGCACCCGCTCCACCCCAAACCGCTTCGTAAATATCCCCCGCACCGCCGGCACAAACGACGTTCCCCCCGTCAAAAACACCCGGTCCACATCCCCAAACCCCACCCCGGTCGACTCCAGCAGCCCATCCACACACCCCTCGATCGCCGCCAGATCCTCCCCAATCCATCCCTCAAACTCCGCGCGCGTCACAGCTTTCCGCAACTCCAGCCCCCCGTCCGAAAATCGGAACTCCGCCTTCTCCGCGCTCGACAGTTCATACTTCAGCCGCTGCACCGCCTCGTGCAGTTGAAACCCCAAATCCTCGTCCACCAGCGTAATCAGCGCCTCAATCTTCTCCGGCTCCATCGCCCGCACCCGCGCCGTCTTCAGCAGCTCCGTCACATTCCGCGTCCGCAGAAACGACAGATAGTGCCACCGCTCCAGGTTCGCGTAAATCCAGTTCGGCACCGCCGGCAGCATCTTTTCCGCGGGCTTCAGCAGCGTCCCCGCCCCCAGCTCCGGCGAAACCAGCTTCCTCACAATCCGCGCATCAAACGCGTCCCCCGCCAACCCCAACCCGCTCGTTCCCAGCAGATCCTCCGCCCGCCGCCCGCGCTTCCGCACTCCCGGCCCCACGTGCACTAGCGAAAAGTCACTCGTACCGCCGCCAAAATCCCCAATCATTATCAGCTCGTCATGGTCCAGCCCCGACTCATAGGCGTACGCTGCCGCAATCGGCTCCATCTCAAAGGCCACATCCTCGTAGCCCGCCTGCTCAAACGCCCGCTGCAGCCGGCCCATCGCAAACGCCTCGTCCGCCGCCGTCTCCGCGCCCACAAACCGCACCGGCCGGCCCACCAGCGCCCGTCGCACCGGCTCCCCAAACGCCCGCTCCGCCTCCAGCCGCAAATCCGTCAAAATCCGCGCAATCAGGTGCTCAAACGAGTAGTGACGGCCCAGAATCTCCGTCCCATTCAGGTTGCTCGCGCTCAGATAGCTCTTCAGCGACTGGATCAGCCGCCCCTTTTTCTCAGCGTCCAGATACTGCTCAATCGCCGCCGGCCCCGTCCACGAGCCAATCCGCAAGTGCCCACCCTCGCGCACCCGCTCCATGTAGAGCACCGAACGGAAGCTCTCCGTCAGCCCCCCGCGCCGCGCAAACCGCACCAACTCCACATCCCCCGCACCGGTCACCCGCGCCACAGAGCTGTTCGTCGTCCCAAAGTCGATGCCGATCGTAGTCCCAGAGTGGGGAAGTGAGCTCGTTTGCCGCATCTACCCATTATTCCCCAAATCCAAGCCTCAGTCGTTATCCGGCTTCTTCAACTTCCCCTTGCTCTTCTCCAACTCCTTCTCAATTTCCGGCGCATCGTCCACATCCTTCAGCGCCGCCGCCTCCGCCTTGGTCTTTGGCCTCGCCAGCTTGGCCAGCGCCGGGTCAAACACCCGCTTGTCGCTCGCCACCGCCGCAAACGGCTGCAAGTCTGCCGTCTCCCCAAACACCCCGGTAAAGTCCCCGGCCAGCGCATCCTCCAGGTTTAGATACCCCACCCCCAGCAGCGCATCGATCGTCCGCGTTATCGACCCCATCGACGAGTGCCCATGGCTCACCGACCCCGCCTTCACCCACGGGCTCGCCAGCAGAAACGGACTCCGGTGCGCATCCACGTGGTCCACCCCGCCCTGCGAATCGTCCTCCGTCACAAAAAACGCCGAGTCTTTCCAAATCGGCGTCCGCGACAGAAAATCCACAATCTTCCCGAGCGCCAGATCGTTGTCCGCCATATAGCTCGCCCGGTACGGATACCCATCCCCCGGCCGCGCCTCCGTCCCATGGTCGTTCGGCAGCCGAATCACAACCAGCCCCGGAATCTTCCCCGCCTTCAGCCGCCGCGTAAAGTCCCTCTCAAACTCCGCCACCCGGAACTGGTCCGGAATCCCCAGGTTGAAGGTCGGATAATGCCTGTCGCTCGCCTCAAACACCGGCCGCGGCAGCGGAGTGTTCAACAGCATCCGCTGCCCTTCCGGCGCTGCCCCGTCCATCTCGTCGTTGCCCTCAATCTCCAGCCCTTCGCCGTAATTCAAAATCCCCTGGCCAGAGTCTGCAATATGCTCCCACAACGACCCAAATTGCGGCTCATCCTCCGGCGAGGGCGAGTCCGCCCCGCCAAACATCGCCCGCCGTCCCGGCTGCGTCGCCCCTGCAAAATCCGTCCGCCGCCCCCCATACCCCGACGACCACGCCGTGTTGAAATAAGGCGTCGGATTGATCCCCACCGCCCACCGGTGCCCATCAGCCGACACATCCGAGTCCACGTGGAAGTTGTCGCTCGTCGCAAACCGCCCCACCAGCGCGTGCATATTCGGCGTCACATGCAGGTGTGTCGCCTCCTTCGATTCCTCCGCCCAACCGTCCATCCCGTATCGCGCCAGCGTCGGGTCCCCGTTCGCGCCCGCCACGTCGCCCAGCGTCTCGTCATACGTCCGGTTCTCGCGAATCACCAGGAAGCAGTGCTTCAGCCGCGGCAGTGCCGGGCTCTCCCCAATCGCGTACGTGTTGTTCGCCACCACCGCAGCCGTCAGCGCCGCAGCATCGCCCAGCCCATCCAGCGCCACCACCCCCAGCCCCCCATACTCCAGTGAGCCCACATAGCTCGGCGCATTCGCGTCGTGCTCCTTGCCACCGTTCGGTCCCGCGCCCTTGCCCTTTGTGTTCACCACATACAGCGTCTTTCCGTCGGGAGACACCATCACCGCCGACGGATTCCACCCCGCCGCAATATGCTCCACCACCTTCATCGTCGCCGTATCCACCACCGCCACAGCGTCAATGCCAGATTCGGCCACATACAGTCGCCCATCCCGCACCGCTAGCCCGCTCGGCATCACCCCCCGCAACGGCCGCCCCTGCGCATCCTGGAATCGCGCTCCCGTAAGCGGAGTAAGCGCCGCCTCGGCCAGCACATGCGTCCCGTCCGCGGCCACCTGCACCACCTCGTCCTGGTGGCTCAGACTCACATACACAGCCATCCCATCGGCCACCACCCCCGTCGGTGCGCTTCCACCCACCGTCATTCCGTGCGCATCCGTAATCCGCTCGCCCAGCCGCAGCTTCGCCGTAACCGCCGGCTTCTCCCGCTCCCGCACGTCATAGGTCCACAGTGAGCTGCCTTCCACCGAGTTCTCATCCCCCAGACCCGGAACCTTCTTCCCCTCCACCACTGCGCCCTCGCGCGCCTCTTTCGACGGATACCCAAACGCCGGAAACTTCAACCCCGTGCCCAGCGGATTCTCCTTCCTCACTCCCGGCACCAGCGCGTACTCAAACAGCCCGATGTTGGTCACATACAGCCGCCCTCCATCCGCAGAGACCGCCAACCCATACGGATACCGCCCCGTCGGCATGGAAGCAATCACCGTCTTCGTTGCCACGTCCACCACCGCCACCCGCCAGTTCCCCTGGTCCAGCGCATACAGCGTCGCTCCGTCCGCCGATAGCACCACCGTCGCCGCAAAGCTCTGCGTAAACTCCACGCCCCCCACCGGCACATCCAGCGCAATCTGCCCCGTCTGCTTCCAATCCGCCGTCCGGTACACCGCTACCTTGCCGGAGTTCCCCGTCGCCACATACAGCGCCCCGCCGTCCGGCGAGTAAGCCATCCCCGCATGCGTCTCAATCGCCGGATCGCTCTCCGCTCCCGGCGGCAGCTTCCGCACTGTCGCCGTCGCCGCGTCCGGATGGCTCACCACATTCAGCGCAAACGGAAACCCGATCGACGGCAGCGCCGCCTCGCTCCCATCCGCCTTCAGCGCCATCGCAAACGGATACGGCGCCAGCGCAATCCAGCTCCCCTCCGGCTCAATCCGCCGCCCATCCGGCAATATAGCCCGCACATGGCTCACCACCGCAACCGGCGCAGCCACCACCGCAGGAGTTTGCTCCACGGGCGCTTGCACCGCGGGCGTCTGTCCATGGGCTGCAATCGCAATAAAAAGGGCAATCAGGGGCAGGGAAGTCAGTCGGAAAATGCGCATATCTACAAGAATGCACGCAACTTGTGAATCTGGGAATAAAAACCTGCTTTTTGACGGAACGCAAAGCCCCGCGCCCGGATCGTGGCACACCTCCACCCGTCCGGGTCTACAATTGGGCCAGCAGCGAAGCCTCAAGGAGATATCCCACATGATCATCGGCGTTCCCAGGGAAATCAAAGACCACGAAGCACGCGTCGGCGTCACCCCCGCCGGAGCCAAGGCCCTCACCGATGCCGGCCACACCGTGCTCGTTGAAACCAACGCCGGCCAACTCTCCAGCTTCCCCGATCACGAATATCAGGACCACGGCGCGGAGATCGTCGGCGACCCTGGCCACGTCTGGGGCAAATCCGACCTCATCGTCAAAGTCAAGGAACCCGTCGAAAGCGAGTACGTCTATTTCCGCGAGAATCTTGTTCTCTTCACCTATCTCCACCTCGCCCCGCTGCCCGACCTCACCGACAAGCTCCTCGCTTCCAAGGTCATCGGCATCGCCTATGAAACCGTCCGCGACCGCGCCAACACACTCCCGCTCCTCACGCCCATGAGCGAGGTCGCCGGACGCATGAGCATCCAGGTCGGCGCCAGCTATCTCGAAAAGGAAAAAGGAGGCCGCGGCATCCTCCTCGGCGGAGTCCCCGGCGTCCCTCCCGCCAACGTCTGCATCATCGGCGGCGGCATCGTCGGCATCAACGCCGCCAAAATCGCCATCGGCATGGGCGCTCACGTCACCCTCGTCGACGTCAATCTCAACCGCCTCCGCGAACTCGACGACATCTTTGGCGGCCGCCTCAACACCCTCGCCTCCAACAGCTACAACGTCACCCGTGCCACCCGCGAGGCAGACCTCGTCATCGGCGGCGTCCTCATCCCCGGCGCAACCGCACCTAAAATCGTCACCAAGCACATGGTCAGCCGCATGAAAAAGGGTGCAGTCATCGTCGATGTAGCCATCGACCAGGGCGGATGCGTCGAAACCGCCCGCCCCACCTCGCACTCCGACCCCTCCTACCTCGTCGACGGCGTCGTCCACTACTGCGTCACCAACATGCCTGGCGCAGTCCCCCACACCTCCACCCTGGCCCTCACCAACGCCACCTTCCCTTACCTCATGCGCATCGCCAGCCACGGTGCCGAGGCAGCTCTCCGCCAGGACCCCGGCCTCGCCGAAGGCCTCAACGTCTACAAGGGAACGCTCACCCATCGCGGCGTAGCCGAAAGCCAAAACCGCCCCTGGACCGCTTCCGCAACCGTCCTCGCCTAAGGGAGACCGCCATATGCAGCGTCGTCAATTTCTCGCCGCCTCCCTTGCAGCCTCCGCCCTCGCAGTGGCCCGTCAGGGCCACGCTCAAGCTCAGTCTCAGGCCACGGCCGCCGCCGCCCGCGAGTTCTACCAGATCCGCAGCTACAAACTCGAAAACGGCCCGCAGACCAAGCTCGCAGCCGCCTACTTCGCCGACGCCCTCATCCCCGCCCTGACCCGCGTGGGATTCGGCCCCATCGGTGCATTCTCCATCGACATTGGCCCGGAAACACCCACCTACACGCTTGTCATCCCCGGCTCCTCCGTCGAATCCCTCGTCACCGCCGACCTCCATCTCGCCGAAGATGCCGACTTCCAGAAGGCCGCAGACCCCTTCTGGAACGCCCCCGCCTCCGACCCTTCATTCCAGCGCATCGAAAGCTCCCTGCTCATCGCCTTTGAGGGCTGGCCCAAACTCACCCCACCCCCATCCTCAGCCACCAAGGCCAAGCGCATCTTCCAGCTCCGCACCTACGAGAGCCCAACCCTTCGCGACCACGTCCGCAAGGTCGAAATGTTCCACAAAGGCGAATTTGACATCTTCAAGAGCGCTGGCCTGCACTCCGTCTTCTACGGCGACACGCTCATTGGCCCCCGCCAGCCCAGCCTCACCTACATGCTCAGCATGGAGAGCCTCGACGCCCTCAACAGCCATTGGGACGCCTTCCGCAACAACCCCGACTGGAAGCGCCTCTCCGCCGACCCGCGCTATGCCTTTGAACCAACCGTCAGCAACATCACTAACCTGGTCCTCAGCCCGCTCGACTCATCCCAGATATAGGCCCTACTCGCTCTCCCCAACCACCGCAAAACGCCCCGTCTTCCCGTCGGAGAACAAAATCTCGTACACCAGCGTGTACTCCTCGGCCCGTGGCTTCACATCCGTCACCACCCGTGCCTTGTAGTCGCCCACCCGCAGCACATTGCTGTCCACCAGGCGCTCTAACTCGTACTGCCGCAGCGGCATCCCGTCGATTTTCGCCGTTACCCGTTGCATCATCCCGCAGTCCGAACCCTTGTTGTCAGACCAACAACTGTTCACCAGCGTGCTCGCATGTACATGGATCGCAACCGTGTAATCCGCCGGGTTTGGCTTTTCCGCAACAGCCAGCGCAGGCAAAAACAGCATCAGAGCGATAAGAACAAAACGCTTCATGGCTCACTCCTGCTCTAACAGTCACCTCAGCCCACAAGAAAGTTGCCAACCATCTTCGCGACAAAATGCGCAAACCTCACCACGTATCCCCTCCACCCGGCGGAGGCCACACTCCCAGCAATTGCCGCAGCAGCACCACCCGCCCCAGGTGATACGCATTGTGCGCCGCCAGGCTCTCCAACTGCTCCCGTACCGTCATCACACGCTCCGCATCGCCAACCCTCGGACACGCCACCACCACCTCCAGCCGCTCACCATCGCTGGCTACTGCCGCCGCATTCTGCGTCCCAGCCAGAAATCTCCGGCAAACATCCTGCCATCCCTCCGTCGCATTCCCCGGAAACCCCTCCGCGGCATGTTCCGGATACGGCGTAGCTCGCCCCTCCACCCAATCCAGCGTAATCCGCTGCCAAAACGCCATGTGCCACACCTCCTCGTAAATCGAGTGCGGCACCAGCACCGGTCGCGCATGGGCAATCTCCCCCGGTATCGCCTCCAATATCGTTCTCGGCGCAGCAAACGCGCTGTTGCTGATCAGTGCCTTCCCCAGTTCATTCATCCTGGCTTCCTCCCCTTTGTCCCCGGACCACTCCCCAACGCGGAAGCCCAAGAATATAGCATTGGCCTATAATTCCGGCATGTCTCTGCTCGGCTCGCGCCGCCGCCGCACCATCTTCCTGCTTGCTGCAGCAGCCTTCGTCGTCTCTGCGGCCATGGTCGCCCTCAACGCCTTCAACACCAGCAACGTCCCTTACCTCACCCCCCAAACCACCGATCAAATCCTCGTCTTCACTGGCCTCTCCATCGTCATTTTTCTCCTGCTTGTCATGTTGCTTGTTCTCCTCCTCCGCAACGTTCTCAAGCTCTTTGTCGACCAGCGCAGCCGCGCCCTTGGCTCCCGCCTTCGCACCCGACTCGTCATCGGCGCCGCACTCATCTCCCTCGCCCCCGCCGTCTTCATGTTCCTCTTCAGCTTCGCCCTCATGAACCGCTCCGTCGACCGCTGGTTCTCCCAGCCCACCGCCGAGCTCCGCGCCGACAGTGACCGCGTCGTCACCGAACTGGCCCACTACGCCGGCACCAACGCCCGCCTCGAAGCCGAAGCCATCGCCGCCTCCGGCGCAGTCGACAAAGACGAGGCCTCCGCCGACTCCGAACTCCAATCCCGCCAAATCACCCTTGAAGGCGGCTTCGTCGCCGTCTACGCACAAGACCGCAAAGGCATCCTCGGCTACCAGCTTCCCGCAGAGGACTCACAACGCAGCCTTCTTCTCTGGCTCATCGACAGCCAGCCCGTCGCCTCCGCCCTCCACGGCCCCCTCTACACAGACATCCTCGACGTAGCCCGCCGCATCGACGAACCCGTCCTCGTCATCGACCAGCACGACTACGTCGAGGGCCTCGCCACCACCCCCGCCGGTCGCCTCGTCGTCGTCGGCTTGCCCATGCCCCAGGGGCTCCGCGAAACCGCCAGCCGCATCCGCGCCGGCGCAGTCCAGTACTGGACCCTCTTCCGCTCCCGCAACCGCATCCGAGCCACTTACTTCTTCATGCTCCTGCTCATCACCACCCTCGTCTTCTTCTCCAGCATGTGGCTCGCCCTTTTCCTCTCCAAACAAATCACCCGCCCCGTCGAAGCCCTCGCCGACGCCATGGACGAAATCGCCGACGGCAAACTCGACAAGCGCGTCTCCATCGAGTCCAGCGGAGAAATGGCCGAGCTCATGCGCGCCTTCAACCACATGGCCGGTGACCTCCAGGCCAGCAGGGAACTCGCCGAAAGCGCCCGCGAACAAATCTCCGCCGCCAACCAGGCCCTCGAAATCCGCCGCCGCGAGCTCGAAACCATCCTCGAAACCATCCCCAGCGGTGTCGTCACGCTCGACGCCGCCGGCGCCATCCTCCTCTCCAATCGCGCCTTCGCACAGCTCCTCGGCCAACCCGACGAATCTCCCCTCACCGGCCTCCCCATCGAATCCGTCTTCGCCCCCGACTGCGCCGATGACCTGGGCCGCATCATTCGCCGCAGCCATCGCATGGGCGCTGCCTCCATCGAAATGGAAACCCACGTCCAGGGCCGCGCCGCCCATCTCACCGTTACCAGCGCCCGCCTCCAGCTCGATCCCGTCCTTCTCGGCCCCGGTCGCGCCTCCGGTCACGGCTCCGTCCTCGTCGTCGAAGACACCAGCGAACTCCTCCGCGCCCAGCGGCAGCTCGCCTGGAAGGAAGTCGCACAGCGCGTCGCCCACGAAATCAAAAACCCCCTCACCCCCATCTCTCTCTCCGCCGAACGCATCCGCCGCCACCTCGACCGAATGACCGAGGAATCACCCTCCGTCATCCGAAAATGCAGTGAGGTCATCCTCGGCTGCGTAGGCACCCTCCGCGCCCTCGTCGATCAGTTCTCCGCCCTGGCACAATTCCCCGCCTCAAAACCCACCGTCTCGGAGATCAACACCATCGTCGACTCCGCTCTCCTCCTCTTTCACGACCGTCTCGACGGAATCACGCTCCGCAAAACCCTCGAACCCAACCTGCCCCCCATCATGGCCGATAAGGAAGCCGTCAAACGCGCCCTCGCCAACCTCATCGACAACGCCGCCGAGGCCATGCAGGGCAGCCTGCTCCGCGTCCTCACCGTCGAAACTCGCCTCAGCGACGACCTCGCCTGGCTCGAAACCACCGTCTCCGATACAGGACACGGCCTCACCGACGACATCCGAGAACGCCTCTTCCTCCCCTTCTACTCCACCAAACAGCGCGGCACTGGCCTCGGCCTCTCCATCGCCGCCAAAATCGCACAGGAGCATCACGGCTCCATCCGTGCCGAATCCAACACCCCCAAGGGCGCTCGATTCGTCCTCAGCCTTCCCGTCTTCGAACCCGCACCCGCCGTCCCCCAAGACCAGCCGCAGCTCAATTCCGTCGAGAATGAACCGGAATCCGATGCCCAGGCATCCAAGGCACTGTTATGATCCATGTTCTGATCGTTGACGACGAAGCCGAAATCCGCGCCTCGCTCGAAGAAATCCTCTCCGAAGAGGGATACGGCGTCGCCTCCGCCGGCACCGCTGCCGAGGCCATCACCCTCCTCCAGGACGCGCCCTACGATGTCGTCCTGCTCGACATCTGGCTCCCCGACCGAGACGGACTCGACGTCCTCGCCGACATACACGCCTTCGCCCCGGAAAATCTCCCCGAAGTCATCATCATCAGCGGCCACGGCACCGTCGAAACCGCCGTCAAAGCCACCAAACTCGGCGCATACGACTTCCTCGAAAAACCCCTCTCCCTCGACCGCACCCTCATCGTCCTCAAAAACGCTGCCGAGGCCCGCCGCCTCCGCCGCGACAACCTCGAATTCCAGCGCCAGTTTTCCGTCCAAAGCAGCCTCACCGGCGAATCCATCCCCGCAAAGGCCCTCCGCCAGCAAATCCGCCTCATGGCCCCCACCAACGGACGCGTCCTCATCTACGGTGAGTCCGGCACTGGCAAGGAACTCATCGCCCGCGCCATCCACGCCGAAAGCCTCCGCAGCGACCGCGTATTCGTCGAGCTCAACTGCGCCGCCATCCCTGAGGCCCACATTGAGGCGGAACTCTTCGGCTACCGCAACGGCGCGCACCCAGGCTCCTTCCAGGGCGCGCCAGCCACACCGCCCACCGGCATCCCCGCGGAAAAACGCGGCACCCTCGAACGCGCCGACGGTGGCACGCTCTTCCTCGACGAAGTCGGCGACATGAGCCTCAAAACCCAGGCCAAAGTCCTCAGCGCCCTCGACGAACAGCTCTTCACCCCCGTCGGCGGCACCCAGCCCGTCCGCGTCGACGTCCGCGTCATCGCCTCCACCAACAAAAACCTCGAAGAGGAAATCCTCAAAGGCAACTTCCGCGAAGACCTCTTCTACCGCCTCAACGTCGTCCCCTTTTCCGTCCCGCCCCTCCGCGAACGCAAGCAGGACATCCCTCCCCTCGTCCGCGAATTTCTCCAGGTCTTCGGACGTCAGTACGGCCGCCCCCGCATCGAAATAAGCGAGGAATCTCTCGAAGCCCTCGCCCAGCACAACTGGCCCGGCAACGTCCGCGAACTCCGCAATCTCGTCGAACGCGTCCTCATCCTCAACCCCCGCGTCCTCCGCATCGAGCGTAAACACCTGCCGCCGCTTACCCAGCGCACCAGCCCACACGCCACCGAACAGTTCAGCTCCCTGCAAGAAGCCCGCGACTCCTACGAACGCGACTTCATCCACAAGAAACTCGAAGAGGCCCGCAACAACGTCAGCCGCGCCGCCGAACTCCTCGGCCTCGAGCGCAGCCACCTCTACCGCAAAATGAAAGCCCTGAACATCACCGTCCGCGAATAACCACTCGCACCATCACGAAAGTTTGTTTCGCCGGTGTCCCCGCTCCCTCGCACTTGGGGACCGGGGATAACCACAAATCCCACGTCCCCCACCCCCCAAAAACCGCCTTCGAGCGCAGTTCGATCCAGCGAACCTGCTGACTCGCTATCGCGGCGAAGCCGCGGCTAACTCGCCCCAAAAAATCTCCCCAGACTTGCCGATAATTAAACCCAAAACGCGCACAATAATCCCATGAGCAAAACCCAGCCCAACCGGACTCCGCCACGCCCCGCCCGTTCCAGCCCAATGCTGCAATCTGAACCCTGAAAACGGGAAAAATAATAAAACAGGCACTCTCGGTCTCTTTTGTTCCGCTCTATCCCGTATATCCACTTTTGAATCAACAACATAACTTTTCACTTTGGCCTGCAAAACTGCCCGAAAGACACTTTTGGGGTCCCCAGATAAAGGAACCATCGACCGCAGCTCGATCCAGCTGGAAACTGGCAGCTGGAAGCTGGAGCCTCACTGGGGTAGCCACCCATGTACCTCCCCGCCGCTTTTCCCCAAGCCCTCACCTCCCCGCGCCCGATAATGAAGGTTGGCCCGCGCCCTCTTGCGCTCCATCCCAGCTGCCATGAAGCCCATCCGACTCGTCCCATCGCCGACCCGCTCCCGCCCCGTCAACATCTTCCTGGGCGCGGTCCTTCTGCTGGGCGCGCTCTTCCTCCTCCTCGCTCTGGTCAGCTACCACCCCACCGACCCCTCCTTTGACACCTCCTCCGGGCTCACCGGCCCCACCGCCACCCAAAACTGGATCGGTCCCACCGGCGCATACCTCTCCGACCTCCTCTTCCAGTTCCTCGGTATTGCCTCCTTTGCCCTTCCTCTCTGGATCGGCGGACTCGGCTGGGGATGGATCCGCTTCCACATCAACCGCTCCGCATGGCTGCGCTGGGCCGGCATCATCCTCACCCTCGCCTTCCTCCCCGCCATCTTCGCCATGCTCCCCTGGCACTGGCACTGGCGTCACGCTCTCCCCGTTGAGGGCGTAATCGGCCGCCTCGTCGCAGACATCCTCGTCCGCTACCTCAACCTCCGCGGCGGACTTCTGCTCACCGCCGTCCTTGCCGCCCTCGGCCTCTACCTCGGCTCCAACTTCAGCTTCCGTGCCGCGTGGGAATGGCTCCAACTCCGCTCCATGCAGTTCTCCGCACTCCACGACCGCTGGCGCAGCTGGCAGGACGCACGCGCCGACATCCGTGCCGAACGCCAGGCCATCGACGCCTACGCCCGCGATTCCCGAGGAGAAGAACCCGCCGCTGAAACCCGCTCCGGCAACTGGCTCTCCCGCCTCTTCCGCCGCAAACGCCACGACGAAGACGAACTCCTCGACGAAGTACCCGCCTTCCGTCGCATCCATCCCGAAGCCGCCGCCGAAACCCCTGCCCAGGCCACCCCCAGCATCTGGGAACGCCGCGCCGCCTACTCCGCCTCTCAATCCGCCTACGCAGCCAACGCGGCCGCCCTGCCGGAAGCACTACCCGACGTACCCATCAGCTCCCGCCCAGCTCCCGACTCAGCTCCACCCTACGCCGCCCAGCCGGCCTCCTACCGCCCCGAAGCTCCCGCTCCGCGCCCTCGCCCTGAACCAGTAGCAAGGCCCACCCCCCCACCGCCTACTCCCGAACCCGCTCTCACCATCAACGAGCGCGCCGATGCCGACATCCAGACCGCCCCCGTCGCCCCCAAACACGTCAGCGGATTCCGCCTGCCTCCCAGCACCCTGCTCACCAAGGGCGAAGATCCCCTCGCCATCCGCGAAGACCAGCTCCGCGACGAAGCTCGCACCCTCGTCGAAAAATGCGCAGAATTCAAAGTCAACGGCCAAATCGTCCAAATCAATCCCGGCCCCATGGTTACCACCTACGAGTTCAAGCCCGACGCCAGCGTCAAGTACTCCCGCGTAGCCGGCCTCGGAGACGACCTCTGCCTCGCCATGCGCGCCGAATCCATCCTCATCGAGCGCATGGCCGGCAAAAGCACCATCGGCATCCAGGTCCCCAACCGCGAACGAGAAACCATCCACCTCCGCGACGTCATTGAGTCGGAAACCTTCTCCAAGGCCAAACCCCGCCTCACCCTCGCCATGGGCAAAGACATCAACGGCCGCATCGTCACCGCCGACCTCGCCAGCATGCCCCATGTCCTCATCGCCGGCTCCACCGGCTCCGGCAAATCCGTCGCCATCAACGCCATGATCATGAGCCTGCTCTTCCGCACAACCCCGGCTCAGGTCCGTCTCATTCTCGTTGACCCCAAACGCGTCGAGCTCGGCATGTACGAGGGCATTCCCCACCTCTTCACCCCCATCATCACGGAGGCCAAGCTCGCCGCCAACGCCCTCCGCAACGCCGTCCGCGAAATGGAGCGCCGACTCAAGCTCCTAGCCTCCCGCTCCGTCCGCAACATCGACCAATACAACGCCAAACTCGCCGACGGCGGCATGGCCAGCCTCTTCCTCCCCGGCGACGACGAAGAGCTCCCGCTCCCCTACATCGTCATCATCATCGACGAGCTCGCCGACCTCATGATGCTCGACCGCGCCAACGTCGAAGAATCCATCACCCGCCTCGCCCAGATGGCCCGCGCCGTCGGCATTCACCTCATCCTCGCCACCCAGCGCCCCTCCGTCGACGTCATCACCGGCCTCATCAAGGCCAACGTCCCCACCCGCATCAGCTTCCGCCTCGCCTCCAAGGTCGACTCCCGCACCATCATCGACGACAACGGCGCCGAATCCCTCCTCGGCCGCGGAGACATGCTCTTCCGTCCTCCCGGCACCAGCCGCCTCGTCCGCCTCCATGCCCCCTACGTCTCCGAGCACGAAACCGCCGCCGTGGTCGAATTCTGGAAAGCCCAGGGCGAAGCTCAATACGCCGAGGGCTTCCTCGACGCGCCCCGTGAAGAACGCAAGGAAATGGAAGGCGACGGCTCAGCCGAGGGCGACGACGACGAACTCTTCGACGACGCCGTACGCCTCGTCTTCGAGTTCGGCAAAGCCTCCACCTCGCTCCTCCAGCGCCGCCTCCGCATCGGCTACGGCCGCGCCGCCCACCTCATCGACCTCATGGAACGCGACGGCCTCGTCGGCCCCGCCGACGGCTCCCGCCCCCGCGAACTCCTCAAATCCCCCGGCTGGCTCCACGAAGTCCCCCCCCAGGACGAGTAGCACCACACATCCCGAATGGAGTTCGGCGGGTGCACTCTTCCAAAACTGCTGAGGGTGTCCCCGCCCCAAGCGAAGGACCGGGGGTCCCTCGACTCGATAAAACCCATCTTGAGACCGTGACCACCTGCCGATGGACTGACTAAAGGTGCGCCCCCGGTGGATTCATCGGAATTCTTACCAAATCCATTTCACCACCACCATTGTTTGTGGGTGCCGTTTCATGCGTGAAGCGGACGGGTAACGAGTCACCTCTTAGTAGGTCTAACACCCGTTTTCGCGTTTCAAACTCAATGCCATCAAAGTCGTTGTGCAGCTGTGGGCGGTAGATGTTGTCTCGAATCTGAGTCCGTCCGAATTTGTAGCCTAGGACTTGGCTAATCTCATAGAGCAACATTGCAAATTTCTCCTCCCGTTGAGCCGCAATCTGGTCCTCATTCAGCCCTGGATGTTCTTGCCGGAAATAGTGAGCACGGAGATCGTCCCACGCATCTTGGACTCTTTGCTCACTATAAAAGTCCACATCAACCATGTTTAAGGCGTCAACCCGTGCGATGTAGAACGGACGGCGACGATTGACCCACAACGCCCTGAAAATGGACTGCCGCCGTTCGGTTCGCGCCTTATCTGTCTCAGATTTTCGTTGAACCCACAAGGCGAGAAGAGGGGCGGCGATTATAGCGCCCACGCTCATGATCCCAGTTGCCCAAAGCACGCCGGTTTCGCTCATCAAATTCCCCCTAAAATGATTCTTCCAAAGATTGTAGCGCCGGACGGTAGGCAACTTGCGCTATTCTTTGGGAAGCTCTATGACAGACAAGAAACGAGATTTCGCTAAAGGCCGCTGCTGTGTGTTCCAGCCCTTTGACAAGGGAGACTTCGACAAGCGGTTTGAGGATGTGCTTGTGCCCGCCATAGAGGCGGCGGATCTGGAGCCGTACCGCGTTGACCGGGATGCCGGGTCTGTAATTCCAGTGGACACGCTCCACAAGGAGATTCGGGCCGCAGCGGTCTGTGTCGCGGACATCACGACGCGGAATCCAAATGTGATGTATGAACTTGGCTTTGCTGTTGCGTCCGAAAAAGACGTGGTCATCATATCGGGACCCAACACCGAAAAGTACCCATTCGATATTCAGCACCGGGGGATTCTTTCGTATGCGGTTGGCTCGATTAGCGACTTCAAGGAACTGGGAAGGAAATTGACCGAAAGGCTGTACGCCGTTCTTGAACGCCAGGAATCGACCACGGAAATCTTAGAAGCATCGCCCGTAAAGGAAAGTGCTGGGCTTCAGTCGCACGAGTACACGGCGCTTGCATTATTGTTGGCGAGTAGCGATTCGACTGATGATGCCGTCAACGCAAATACATTGAAACAAGAAATGCGTAAGGCTCTCTTTTCGGACGTTGCTACACGTCTCGCCATTTCTCGTCTCACAACACTCGGGTATATGACATCAAGATGGGAGCACGGAGACTTTGACCAGCGGTGGACCGTTTACAGCATTACTGAAGCGGGCGAGGCTTGGCTGGTAGCAAATCAGGCAAAGTTAGAGTTGCGTATTGGCCGCGCGCGCCAAGCAAGCAATTCAACGGAAATCACTGAGGATGACATCCCTTTCTAGATTCACCGAGGTATAGCCATTTTAGTCGTCACCTGTACCATACTCGGGCCGGAGGGCCAGCAATGGGCAAAAATAGGTCCCAACGTCTACAAATAAGGCCGAACAGCGCAAACGGCATTGAGATCGAAGTGACATTCTGCCATCCGGATTATGAATTCCAGTCCGAAGATAGCGCAGAAGCAACTCCGACTGACCTTGTCCCCCTGTTGAGGCTTTTTTCACTGGTTCCTAACGACCGTACTAATCCAACATTCCTTGGGCGCTATGACGCAAGAGATGATTTGAGTGGGCGCGGTGGAGCATCGGCGGTCGATGTTGATGTTCAGGGATTGACAAGCACAGAAGTGTCCAATTTTAAACATGGAAAGAATGGGTTTTCTGGACACCATAGCCCAAAGACAGAAGATGGTAAGCATAAGATTTTGATTGTCATACCAAAACAAGGACGAATCTTTGAAGGCATTCTCTCGATGAATGCGGGTGTGCGAGCAAAGTTACTTGATATGTTTGAACCGTATTTTTCGGAGAGCGTACGTATCTCCAATGAGGAGACTGGAGAAGTCTTGTACGAATGGAGTTCTATTCCCCCGATAGATAAGGATAACTGAAAGTCCACATTTGGTAGCCATTTTAGTCGCCACCTGTAGCGGGAACTGGCGCATCCTTTTGCACCGACATGCACACGGAAACCCGTGTCACTGTTGAGTATTAGTGCTAACCATTTTCGTTTCAACAGCATTAGAAGGGACTTAAAATCCGCAGACCGCAAGGTCGTGGGGGTTCAAGTCCCCTCCGTGCACCATGACTATTTGTAAATCCAGTTAAATCAGTATCTTTAGAAATACTAAGTGCTTAGATGGCGACCGAATTATCTGCATGATCCATATGCGGACCCTAATCAAATGGGAGTTCCCCCGGACGAGTGCCCCTGGTCTGGATTTTCAGACCAGGGAGTAACCAATCCCCCGTCCCCAAGCACCCAAAAACCGCCATCGAGCGTAGTTCGATCCCCCTGTCCCCTGTCCTCAAAGATCCTTCCCGGAACTTGTCACTCGATTTTGAGATGCGGGTTTCCCAGAGACTGAGAAGGGCGGGTGTTCCGCAATCCGGCCCGCGGAACCGCCACAGCCAGGCACCCCACCCCCGCAGCGTCCCGGTTGAAGTTGAAAGCCGATGCTAGCAACCCTCCAAAAGCAGGACGTGCTTGCTGAACTCACTTCCCGCCAGATACACGATGCCTTTGTCCATCGTGACCAGAACCATTCCATGCCGCACGGCCAGGCCCAGCAGATAGGCATCTGTGACCTGTTTGGCGCCAAACAGCCGCTTGAAGAACGGGCCGCACAGCGTGGGCCAGTCCTCGGCGATGGGCAAATAACGATAGCCAGGATGCTGCGCGAGGTTTTTCAGAATTGCCGTGGCCTCGGCCATTTCGATTTGCCCGGCGCGATGCGCGGTCGCATTGCGCAGGAAGCCAGCTTCCGTGAAAGAGCAAATGCCCCAGCGCAGATCGGCAGTAGCATAGAACCACGCCTCAACGATCGGATGGTGAATATGATTCCTGGCCATCAGCGCATACAGCACATTCACGTCCAGCAAATAGCCATTCTCAGGCAAGGCCATCCTCCGAGGCTTCCTTGACCATCTCCGGCGTGATGCGGTCGCCCGTGTCGGCAATCTCCAGATAGCCATGCCGGTTCATCACCAGCCGGGACGAAGGGATTTCCTGCCCCGCCGTCCGCTCGGCGCGGCGAATCAGGTCACTGACGGCAATGCCCAGTGAGACCCCCTTGGCATTCGCATACGACGAGGCAAAGGCCAGGGCGTCATTGTCGATGTGAAGATTGGTCCGTGTTCGCATGGAATCATTATGTACCATATTTACGTTTGGTACATAAATATCTGCATGGTACATCCAGGAACAAAGGATCCCTGGCCAGGCACCTCTTGAACGTTCGGTCTGTTTGCAGCAACATTTCCGGCAAACGCCAAAATCGCGCGAAGCAAGATCCCCCTGGCCCGCACCCCCACAAATCTCATCATCCTTACCGACTGGACTTCGCCAGGAAAAACCTTTCCCGGCGTATCCCCGTCACCCTTCACACGTCCTGTCAAGTCAGAAAATTTCCGTGCCACCTCCAAAACCCAACAAAACAAACCACATACACCGCCAAAAAACCGGGCCAACCCTGCCGCCCATTCTTTCTCAAAAGCGCACAATGGAAGAAACCGTCCGGAGAGCAAATCCCATGCAGGAAAACATCCGAAAATTGTCGACACCGCCGAGCGCCTCGGCACCCGTCTGCTCTACGGAGCTCAGGTCGCTCATTCCGCTCTGCCCTCACCAAAAAGCCCTAAACAAGTGCACAAAAGCGCACAAAAAACACCTGGTAACCACCCCCCAACACCAAACCCATCAATGACATAGAAGGACTTTTCCGCAAAAACACCCCACCCCCCCCATTTCAGCCAAAACCGGCGGGTTACCTCGGTCTCGATGCCGCCTGTCCACTGTCCAATGTGCAAGCGAATACACCCATCCCCACGTCCTTACTGCTAGGATGAACCCTTCATGAAGAGAATCCTCGCTCTCGCCGCAATCGCCGCCACGACCATCGCCCCAGCCCAGCAAACCGGCCCCACAGCCATGCCCGGCGACCCCTTCACCATCCGCCACACCTGGCAAATCGGCGGCGAAGGCAACTGGGACTCCCTCGCCATCGATCCAGCCACCCAGCAGCTCTTCATCGCCCACGGCCCCGCCATCCAGATCGTCGACATCGAATCCGGCGCCCTCACCGGCCAAATCCCCGTCGAAGATGCCTCCGGCCTCGATGCCACTCGCGCGGACCGCAGGCCCCTCAACGAAGCCCACAGCATCGTCCTCGACCCCTCCGGCCAATACGGCTTCGTCTCCGTCGGACGCAACGGCAACCTCCAAGTCTTCGACCGCACCCTGCTCAAAATCATCGCTTCCGTGCCCACCGCTCCCCGCCCACGCGCCATTGTCTACGAACCCCTCACCCACCTCCTCTTCATCATCTGCTCACCATCCCCGCCCGGCATCAGTCCGCTCGGTCGCCCACTCGTCCCCCAAACGCCCCTCAAATCCCTCATCACCATTGTCGATACCGACAAATTCTCCCGCCTCGGCGACATCCAGCTCTTCGGCTCCCTCGGCGCAGTACAGGCCGACTCCCACGGCCACATCTTCGTCAACGTCGTCGACCGCGGCGAGATCCTCGCCTTCGATGCCCAGGCCGTGGCCAACTCCCTTCGCCAGCACGATAGCTCCCAGGACAGGCCGCTCATCGACTGGACCCCTCCCAGGCTCCCATCCTCCAGCGATCCCCGTCCCGCCTACTTCCGCGCAGGCTGCCCGCAACCTTCCGGCCTGGCCATTGACTCCACACACGACCGCCTCTTCGTAACCTGCTCCAACCTGAAGCTCTCCGTCCTCAACTCCGCCTCCGGCGCGCTCGTCGCCTCGCTCGATATCGGCCTCGGAACTGACACCGTCGTCTACGACCCAGGTCGCGGCCTCATCTTCGCAGCCAACGCCGGTGGCCTCGGCAGCCTCAGCATCATACGCCAGGACGTCACAGACTCCTACGCCGTCATACAGAACCTACCCACCCTCCCACTCGCCCGCACCCTCGCCGTCAACCCTGTCACCGGAAACGTCTACCTCGTCGCCGGCATCTCCGGCTTTGATCTCTCAAAGAAAGGCACCATCAACAAACCCGGAACCCTCCCCGTCATCCAGGCCACCCCCGTCCCCGGAAGCTTCCAGGTACTCGTCATCGGCCACTGACCGCGCTCTCTGTCTGCCATTGCCACGCGTATCCCCCCGGGCACCCACAGAGCCCCGCAAAAGTGGCACAATCATCCCATGGCCCCTGCCACTCCACTCCCCACCCTGCTCCTCATCGACGACGACCTCATCTCCCGAGAAGTCATTGCCCTCACCTTTGAAATGTGCGGCTACTCCATCTATACGGCTGACTCTGGCGAGGAAGCCCTCTCCTTACTCGCCGGCACTCCAGCCGACTTCATCCTCATGGATACGCAAATGCCCGGCATCAGCGGCCCTGCCCTCCTCGCCGCTCTCCGCGCCGCCTCTCATGCCCGCATCGTCGCCATCAGCGGCAGCCCCGTCCCACCATCCCTCGCCCAGCTCACCGACGGCGTACTCCTCAAGCCCGTCACCCCAGAGTCATTCGAAGCACTTCTCGCCGATACCCCATCCCATCCATCTCTTGCCCCAGTCCCAGCTACAACCGGCGTCCCCCTCATCGACCCCGATACCCGCGCCAAGCTCCAGCGCATGATGAAGCCCAAAGCCCTTCGCCAGATCTACCAGGCCGTCGCCGACGACCTCGGCCCGCGCCTCACCTCCCTCGCCGTCGCCGTCCATGCCAATAACCCCTCCCAGGTCCATGGCATCGCACACTCCATCAAAGGCGGTTGCGCCATGGTCGGACTCACCCGCACCAGTAATTCCGCTGCAAACATAGAGACCAGTGACACTTATGAGACATGGCCCGCAGAACTTGCAAATTTAGAAGCCGATTTGCACGAGTTGAACAGTATCCTTATCATTGATTTCCCGGAATGAAACTCAGCTCCGGCAAGCAGTCCAAGCAAACCAACACCAAGGAAGCTCCCCGCCATGGATAGATCGGACCGCATCATTAGCATCGTTCTTGCCGACGACCACCCCGTTGTGCGCATCGGCGTTCGCAACATGCTTGACGAACAAGACGGGTTCGAGGTAGTCGGCGAAGCGTCCGACGGCGACGAGGCCATCACACAAACCCTCGAGCTTCAGCCAGACATCCTCCTGCTCGACCTCATGATGCCCCGCCTACCCGGCCTGGAAGCCATGCGCGCCATCATGAACGGAACCCCAACCGTCAAAATCATCCTCCTCACCTCCACCATCACCACCCAGCAAATCATTGAGGCTCTCCAGATCGGCGCTCGCGGCATCGTCCTCAAAGACGCCCTCGCCGACCACCTCCAAACCTCCATCCGCACCGTCATGGCCGGAGACTACTGGATCGGCGGCAAGCGCGTCGTCAACCTCGTCAGCGCTCTCCACTCCCTCATGCAGCAGGCCGCCGTACCCCAGAAGAAGACCTACGGCCTCACCCCCCGCGAAATGGAAGTCGTCGGATGCATCGTCGAAGGCTGCTCCAACCGCGACATCGCCAAGCAATTCACCCTCTCCGAGGAAACCGTGAAACGCCACCTCTCCAACATCTTCGACAAAACCGGCGTCTCCACCCGCCTCGAACTGGCCCTCTTCGCCATAGCCCACCACTTGGTCGAACCCCAGTAGCGCGCGTCTTCACTCGGGCATCCTGCAAAAACTTAGAGGCGGTGGCTCCAAGCCACCGCCTCTCTTCATCTCACCGATTACTGGCCCAACACCTACCCCAGCAACCGCTCAGCCAGCCGCTCCAGCAGCCCCTCGCACTCTCCGCAAACCCCCGTATGCACCGGCGACGGCTGCAATATCGTGCTCCGCGGCGCAGTCAGCCAGTGGAACCGTTCGCTCTCCGACAGCCCCGCAATCGGCCCCGCACCCGCCTCGCCCCGGCATATCCGCTCCAGCGCCCGCAGATGCTCCCAAACCAGCGCCACATCCACCTCCGGCCACAACGCCTTCAGCCGTCCCTCATCCAGCCGCACCCGCACATCCAGGTACCGCCGCTCCCGGCAATACACCACCACCGCCGCGTTGATAAACTCCCCGCGGTCCACCCGCGGCACCACCCGCAGCACCGCGTAATCAAATGAGGCGTTCTGCTGCATCGCGCGCCTCCTCTTCAAACCCCCGGCTCCCCGTCAGCCGCCGCGTCAGAAAATCCACATACGCCGCCCGCTTCTCCGCCGCGCTCTCCCCCGAAGCAATCCGCTCCAGCCACTCCTCCGGCACCTCCGCCACAATCGCCTCAAACACCGCCCGCCCCAGCCGCTCCCTGGCCACTGCCCCAGCCTCGGCAATCCGCGTCGCCTTCCCCAGCAGCACATGCTCCTTCACCGCCTCAAACCGCGCCTCTGCCTTGCCTGCCATCCCCGCCCAGTCATGGTGCGCATACAAGGCAGCCCCGTGGTCAATCAGGTAGAGCTTCCTGTGCCACATCAGCAGATTCGCATTCCTCGCCGTCCGGTCCACGTTCATCACAAATGCGTCCAGCCAAACCACCAGCGAAGCCTCCTCAGCACCCACCTCGTCCTTCGCCGCCGGATCGTACGTCGTCGAACCCGGCAGGTAATCCAATCCCAAATTCCGCCCATGGCTCGCCTTCAGCAGTTGCCGTATCTCGTAATCCGGATCGTTCCGTCCCAGCGCCGGGTCCACCTCCGCAAACACAATCTCCGGCACCCGCAACCCCAGCGCCCGCGCAATCTCCCCCGCCACCAGCTCCGCAATCAGCGCCAGCGGACCCTGCCCCGCACCGCGAAACTTCACCACATACATCCCCTGGTCGTCCGCCTCCAGAATCGCGGGCAACGACCCACCCTCCCGCAGCGGAACCACATACCGTGTTGTCTTCACCGTGCGCAGCATAAGCTCCCATTCTAGCCACATCCACCCCCATTCACTACACTGAGACCTGGGAGCCACACACATGAACATCGCCTTCCTCGGCCTCGGCAAAATGGGCACACCCATCGCCCGCAACCTCCTCGCCGCCGGACACACCCTCACCCTCTGGAACCGCACCCCCGCCAAATCCCTCGCCCTCGCCGCCGAATTCCCCACCACCGCCATCGTCGCCCCCACCCCCGCCGCAGCCGCCGTCAATCAATCCGCCGTCCTCACCATGCTCATGGACGACGAAGCCCACGAATCCGTCCTTTTTGCACCCGACGGCCTGCTCTCAACCCTCGCCCCCGGCGCCGTCCACATCGCGCTCTCCACCATCAGCGTCCCGCTCTCCCAGCGCATCGCCCAGGCCCACGCCGGCCGCGGTCAGCTCTTCGTCGCCGCCCCAGTCTTCGGCCGTCCCAACGTCGCCGCCGATGCCCGCCTTTGGATCGCCGCTGCCGGCTCCCCCGCGGCCATCGCCCTCGCCCGCCCCATCCTCGAAACACTCTCCCGCGGCATCACCGTCGTCGGCCCCGAACCCCATCAGGCCCATGCCCTCAAGCTCGGCGGCAACCTCATGATCACGGCCATGGTACAGACGCTCTCCGAGGCCTTCGTCTTCGCCCAATCCCAGGGCATCGACCCCGCCATCTTCCTCGAAACCGTCAACTCCGCCCTCTTCCAGTCGCCTTTCTACGCCGCCTACGGCAACGTTCTCCTCAACCCGCCGGCCACCCCCGGCGCAACCGTTGACCTCGGCGCAAAAGACACCCGCCTCGCCCGCGAAGCCGCCTCCGCCGCTGGCATTACCCTCGGGCTCGCCGACTACCTCGCCCAAATCCTCTCAACAGCCCAGCAAAACGGCCTCGGCCAGGGCGACTGGGCCGTAGGCCAATACCGAACCGCGCAAATGTTGGCCACCCGCAAGCCCGCAAAGACGGAATAAGCGCACTCCGCCGGCCACTTCGCTACACTGTCTCCATGAGTCTTAAAGAAAAAACTGTCTTCATCACCGGGGCCAGCGCCGGAATCGGCGAAGCCACCGCCTACGCCTTCGCCGCCGAAGGCGCTCGCCTGCTCCTCGCCGCCCGCCGCCTCGACAAGCTCTCAGCCGTCGCCGCCGAAGCCGCCACACGCGGTGCGGAAGCCGTCCACTGCTTCGCCCTCGACGTCCGCCATCAGCCGGAAGTCGAAGCCGCCATCGCCGACCTGCCAGCCGACTGGGCCACCATCGACATCCTCGTCAACAACGCCGGCCTATCCCGCGGACTCGCCAAAGTCCACGAGGGCCTCGTCTCCGACTGGGACGAGATGATCGACACCAACGTCAAGGGGCTGCTCTACGTCACCCGGGCCGTCGTCCCCGTCATGGTCGCCCGCAACTCCGGCCACATCGTCAACCTCGGCTCCACCGCCGGAGAGCTCACATACCCCAACGGCGCCGTCTACTGCGCCACCAAGGCCGCCGAAAAGGCCATCAACGACGGCCTCCGCCAGGATCTCCTCGGCACCGCCGTTCGCGTCACTTCCGTTGAGCCAGGCATGGTTGAAACCGACTTCAGCAAAGTCCGCTTCCACGGCGACACCGAGCGCGCCGCCAAGGTCTACCAGGGATTAACCCCGCTCACCCCGGCCGACGTCGCCGACACCATCGTCTGGGCCACCAGCCGACCCGCGCACGTCAACATCGCGCACGTCCTCATGACCTCGATCGACCAAGCCAGCTCTTTGCTTTTTAATCGGAAATAAACAAGAACTGCCAGCGTTAGCGGAGTGCTGGCTGCCTCGCGCAGATATGGCTCAAGGAGTCGGGCACACAAGGCTCCCGCCCCACCAGCGGTCAACTGACCACTGATACCTGTTATCCCAGCGCTTCCAGCTGCGCCTCAACATGCTTCAGCGCCGCTTCCAGGGCCGACCGGCGCGCAGGATGCGCCGTCCGCTGCGAAAGAATCAACTCTCGCTGCATCTCTAGCGTCTGCCGGTGACGAATCGCGTGTCCACGATCCGAAGTCGCCTGCCGCTGCTCTTCCTTGGTTACTGTTCCCTCAGAAGTACGCTTGTTAGCCGCCTGCTGCTCTTCCACCAGTTTGCTTTCCCAACCTTTAGCCATACTTCCATTGTACGGCCCACTCGCCTTTCAAAACGCACCCAGCCCCCACTTAGCCCCTTTTAGCTCAGACCATGCTCGATCCTCCGTGCATCCCATCACCCACTCCATGCATCCATCTCGTATACGGTCCAAGGAGTTTCCCCCATGCAGCAGTGGCAAATCCCCGCCTTCGGCATCGACTCCCTCACCCTCGTTGACCGCCCTGACCCCATCCCCGCCCACCTCGAGCCCCATCACGTCCTCGTCCGAGTTCACGCCGTCTCCCTCAACTACCGCGACTTGATGGTCGTCCAGGGCATCTACAATCCCCGCCTTCACCTGCCCCGCATTCCCTGCTCTGACGGCGCAGGTGAAGTCCTCGCCGCCGGTTCCTCAGTCTCCCAGTGGAAGCCCGGAGACCGCGTCGCCGGCATCTTCATGCAAAACTGGCACGACGGCTACCCCTCCCCCACCGCCACCAAAGGTGCGCTCGGTGGCGACATTGACGGCATGCTCGCCTCACACGTCATCCTCCCCGCCTCCGGACTCGTCCGCATCCCCGACCACCTCACCTATGCTGAAGCCGCCACCCTCCCCTGCGCCGGCGTCACCGCCTGGAACGCGCTCTTCTCCGCCACCTCCACTCTGCCCGGCCACACCGTCCTCATCCAGGGCACCGGCGGAGTCTCCATCTTCGCCCTCCAGTTCGCCAAACTCGCCGGCGCACGCGTCCTCGGCACCAGCTCCAGTGACAAGAAACTCGCCCACGCCACCTCCCTCGGCCTCGACGCCGGCCTAAACTACCGCTCCAATCCCTACTGGGACCAGTGGGCACTCGACCAAACCGGCGGCGAAGGTGTCCACCTCGTCGTCGAAGTCGGCGGCTCCGGCACCTTCGCCCGCTCCCTCCGCTCCCTCCGTCCCCGCGGAGTCGTCGCCCAAATCGGCGTCCTCACCGCCGCTTCCGACCCCGTCGATGTCCGTCCCATCCTCACACGCCAGCTCCGCGTCCACGGCGTCTACGTCGGCTCCCGCGCCGACTTCCTCGCCATGAACCAAGCCATCAACCGCCACCGCCTACACCCCATCATCGACCACGTCTTCCCCTTCGCAGATGCCCCAGCCGCCTTCCAGCACATGGCCTCTGCCTCGCACTTCGGCAAGATCGTCATCGCTAGCCACCCATCTTCCCCAGATCACGAGCACGCCCCCATGTACTACTGAACGCTGAAAAACGGTATCGCCCCTTTTCCATCCCACCAAACACCGCCCCACTCATGCGGTAATCTGGTTCTGCACCCATACTTCCCCAATCCCTTCGGAAACGAGCCTCCCGTGATCGTTCAAATTCATGCCTTGACCAAGATCTACGAGGGCAAACAGCGCGTCACCGCCGTCGATGGCATCGACCTCGACGTCAAACAAGGCGAAATCTTCGGACTCCTCGGCCCCAACGGCGCCGGCAAAACCACCACCATCTCCATCTGCACCACCCGCACCCTGCCCACCTCCGGCTCCGTACACATCGCCGGCATCGACGTCGTTGCAGACCCCGCCCACGCACGCAAACTCATCGGCGTCGTCCCCCAATACAACACCCTCGACCGCTCCCTCACCGTCTTTGAAAACATCTACTTCCACTGCCGCTACTTCGGCATGAGCCACTTCGACTCCCGCCACCGCGCCAACGCCCTGCTCGCCCAGTTCCTCCTCACCGAGCGCGCCAAAGCCACCCCCAATCAGCTCTCCGGCGGGCTCGCCCAGCGCGTACAGATCGCCCGCGCTATCGCCCACCACCCCAGCGTCCTCTTCCTCGACGAACCCTCCGCCGGGCTCGACCCGCAGAGCCGCCTCGCCATGTGGACCGCCGTTCAGCAGCTCCGCAAAGAGGGCATCACCGTCGTCCTCACCACTCATTACATGGAAGAAGCCGACCAGCTCTCCGACCGCGTCGCCATCGTCGACCACGGACGCACACTCGCCATGGGCTCTCCCGCCAAGCTCAAAGAGAGCTTCGCCGCACAAACGGTCATCCAGCTCAAGCTCAAGGACCACGCCGGCGCGGAATCCGTCGCCGCCGACCTCCGATCCCGCCCCGGTGTCAAAGCCGCCGAGGTCCTCTCCAACGGCCTCCGCATCTTCACCACCTCCGCCGAAGGCCTGCTGCCGGAAATCGTCCACGCCACGCTCGGCCACGGACTCCTCGACATCACCATCACTGAGCCCAGCCTCGAAACCGTCTTCATCCAGCTCACTGGGAGGGATCTGCGTGAGTAGCCCCAACAGCAAACTCTTCTTCCTCAAGGCTTTCCTCGGCCTCCTGCAGCGCGACCTCCGCGTCCTCAGCCGCGAGCTCGTCTCCTTCCTGCTCCGCGTCGGCATGCAGCCCCTGCTCTTCCTTTTCGTTTTCACCTACATCATGCCCCACATGTCCGGCGGCAATCCCATGGCCGCCATGGGCCCCCAGGCCGGCGCCGGCGGAGACTTCGGCACCGTCCTGCTCCCCGGTCTCATGGCCGTGGCCATCATGTTCTCCGGCATCGCCGCCGTCGCCCTTCCCCTCTCCACAGAGTTCGGCATCACCCGCGAAATCGACGACCGCGTCATGTGCCCCATCCCCGTCTGGGCCGTCGCCGTCGAAAAAGTCTGCTTCTCCGCCGTCCAGTCCATCGTCGGAGCGCTCCTGGTCATCCCCATGGCCATCTTCATCCCCGCCCACGCCGTCTACCCCCACATCCACAACTGGTTCCTCTTCGCCGCCGTCATGATCCTCGCCAGCCTCCTCGCCGGCTCCCTCGGCCTCGCCATCGGCTCCATGGTCGGACCCCGCCAGATCGGACTCGTCTTCTCCATCATCGTCGTCCCCATCACTTTCCTCGGCTGCGTCTACTACCCCTGGGCCAAGCTGGAAAACGTCCGCTGGCTACAGATTGGCGTCCTCCTCAACCCCATCGTCTACATCTCCGAAGGACTCCGCGCCGCCGTAACCCCAGACTCCCCGCACATGCCCATCTGGGCCGTCCTCCTAGCCCTGTCCATCTCCCTCTTCCTCCTAGGCCGCCTAGGCCTCCGCGGCTTCCTGAAACGCGTCATTTCTTAGGGCGCGCTCAGGCCTCAGCCCCAACTTCCGCACGCAATAGCGCTCCGGGTGCCAGTTGTCTGGATTGTCAGACAACTGGCACCCGGAGCGCTGTGAGAGACGGGGGAACTGTGTTGGTGGGGGACTAGTTGCCGATGAAGTGTTTGCCAACTGTGAGCAGGAGAATAGCGAGGATGATGCGGTAGATGGCGAAGAGGACGAGGCCATGTTTGCGGACCCAACTGAGGAACCACTCGACGACGCCGAGGGCGACGATGAAGGAGACGACGAAGCCGATGGCGAGTACGATCCAGCGTTCGGTGGACATGACGAGGGGTGCGGCGATATCCATACCGGCGAGGTGTTTGGGATGTAGGACTTCCTTGAAGAGGTCGTAGCCGGTAGCGGCGATCATGGTGGGGATGGAGACCAGGAAGCTGAATTCGAGTGCGGTGGAGCGATTGAGCCCGGCGATTTGTCCGGCGGCGATCGTGGACATGGAGCGAGAAGTGCCGGGGAAGACGGCGGAGAGGGTTTGGCAGAGTCCGATCCAGATGGCCTGCCAGACGTTCATTTGTTCGACGTCTGTGATGCCGCTTTCGTGGCGGACGGTCCAAGCATCGATGATCCACATGACGATGCCGCCGATGAGCAGAGCGAGCGACATGGTGTTGAGGTTTTCAAGGTTCTTGCTAACGAGCTTGGTGAGGATGAGGGCGGGGCCGGCGGTGAAGCAGAAGGCGATGAAGGTGAGCGAAATGGGGTGGTTGAAGATGTTTCGGTCGCCGTTTTCACCGGAGGGGAAGGTGCGGAGGAACTCGACGATGCGGCCCATGAAGAGGAGGCAGAGGGCGAGGATGGCGCCGAGCTGGATGACAATGGTGTACATCTTCCAGTAGGCATCGTCGAGGGGGATGTGCATGAGCGCTTCGGCGATGCGGAGGTGGGCGGTGGAACTGACGGGAAGGAATTCGGTGAGACCCTCAACGATGCCCAGGATCACGGAGATGAAATAACTGTTCAAACTTCCTCCACTGCAAAACGTGCGGGATATTGCTGCCATGCGACCGAACTTGTTTCAGAGTACAGGGACGCATCTGCCCGAAAGGGGAGAAAACGAGCAGAAATGACCATCGCGAACGAATACCTCAAGGATACAGGAAGATACCGGTGGGTGGGCGAGTGACTAATCGCGGTCAGAGCCATAGATGGGGACACCTTGCTCCAATTTGTACACCAGCGCGACGGCACGGGCGGTGAAATCGGAGTTGGGGTATTTGGATTGCAACTGCTGAGCGATATCTTTGGCGTGGGCGCGTGCGCCGTCGGATTTCTTGCCATTGTCATCGGCGTTATACATGTCGGCGAGGACGGCCTGGCGGTAGGTGGCCTGAAAGAGGGCCTGTGCGGTGCGGGGGCCGTCAGGGTGGTCTTTGGCGTAGGCCTCGTAGATTTGTGATTCCTTTTCGGGGCATTTTTCCTGGCCCTGCCAGTCGCCACAGAGTTTGTTGTCGATGAGGTCGTAGGCGGCCATGTCGGCGGGGTGGGAGTGTGGCCAGGTCTTGATGACTTTCTTCATTTCGTCTTCGTAGAGTTGTTCGCGGAGGTAGGGGTCGCGTTCGTGGGCGGAGGGGCGTTTGGATGCGTCTTCCTTTTCGAATTGCCAGCGGATATCGGCGGCACGCCAGGCGGCTTCGGGGGCGAGTGGGGAGCTGGGATAGAACTCGGCGAGACGGCGATAGAGAAAGCGGGCGGACTGGCCGGCGTTGCGAGGTCCGCGGGCGTCTTCGGCAAGGACTTCGAGGCTGGCTGCTTCGCCCATGAGGATGAGATCGCCGTTGGGGTCGGTTTCGCGGACGATGCCCTTGGCCTGCATCCAGCCGGAGACGGGCGGGGGCGCGGCGTCCGTGCCGTAGACGGGGGCGTCGCGTTCGTCCACTTCCTCAACGTCGGTGTTGGCGAAGACGCGGACCCAGGGCCCGGAGGACTCGGCGACGACAAGCTCGCGGCCCTCCTGGATGCGATCGACCTTTTGGGAGCTGGTGTCTGGGGAGACGTAGAGGGCGGTTTGGCGGAGGCAGGTGGCGCGAGGGCCGGCCATGGCTTTTTCGGCGCGCTTGTCGGGTTTTTGGGCGAGCGAGAGGGCGGGGATGAGGATTGCGAGGGTGGCGAGGCGGCGAAGAGTGGTCACGGGAACCATCATACGATTTTGACGTGGGTGGGGTTTGGATGGAATCGAGCTGCGCTCGATGGCGGAGTGAGGGGCGGGGAGTTGTGGAACCCACCCTAGCCGGAAGAACAACGACCCGGCGAGAGTGGGGCACACGGAGAGTTGTTGGGGTTGGAGGCTTCAGTCCTGCTCGGTGAGGATTTGGGCCAGCATTTCCGGGGCGATGTTGCCGCCGGAGACGATGGCTACCGCCTTTTGGAAGGGAGGGAGTTCCCAGTGGTGGAAGAGGAGCGCGGCGGTGGTGACTGCGCCGGAGGGCTCTGGGACGAGGCGTGTGGTGGCGACGATGACGCGGACGGCGGCGCGGATTTCGGGTTCGGAGACGGTGATGATGCGGTCGACGAAATGGCGGATGTGGGCGAAGTTGCGGACTCCGACGGATTGGGTGCGAAGGCCGTCGGCGATGGTACGGCTGGTGAGCTCGGCGGGCCAGGTGACGATGGCACCGGTGCGGAAGCTTTCCGCGGCGTCGCCGGCGAGTTCGGGTTCGACCCCGACGACGATTGCGGAGGGGTGAAGCTGGCAGACGGAGGCGGCGACGCCGGAGAGGAGTCCTCCGCCGGAGACTGGAGCGAGGACGAGGTCGACGTCGGGGATGTCATCGACGATTTCAAGGCCACAGGTGGCCTGGCCGGCGATGATGGCGTCGTCGTCGTAGGGAGGGATGGTGACGTAGCCGAACTGGGCGACGAGCTCTTGGGATTTGGCGAGGCGGTCGGACGAAGCGACGCCGACTTCGACGATTTCCGCGCCGAGGGCGAGGGTGGCGGCGCGCTTGATGACGGGGGCGTTGGAGGGCATGACGATAACAGCTTTTGCGCCTACTTCGCGGGCGGCGTAGGCGACTCCCTGGGCGTGGTTTCCGCTGGAGTAGGTGATGACGCCGCGGCGGATTTCTTCGGGGGAGAGCTGGAGGATTTTGTTGGCTGCGCCGCGGAGTTTGAAACTGCCGATGGGCTGCAGTGACTCGGCCTTAAGCCAGATTTGGCGGCCGGAGTCGCGGTCGGCGATGCCGGGGAATGGGGCGCGGACGAGGGGTGTGTGGACTGTGACATCGGCGATGCGGGCGGCCGCGGCGCGAATGGCATCGATTGATACGTAGTCATGCGAGGAGGACATGGAAGGACCGCCAGTAAGGTGGGATGACGACACACCCAGTATCGCCTACCTGGCCCGGCGGTCAAGAGAGAGGGAGTCAGACGCAGGCGTGCTCGTGCTGGAGAGCGGGGATGACCTGGTCTTGAACCCAGGCCTCGATGGCGTCCCAGTCGCGGGCATCGTTGGCGGGCTTGCGGAGCAGAGGGGCGACGAATCGGAAGGGGAATCCAAGCTTTCCGGGGTCGTATTTGCCGCCGAAGATTTCCTGGGTAACGGGGTGGAACCAGGGGAACCTAGCTAGTTCTTTGTCGGCCTGATCGTGAGCGGCGACCCAGTCAGAGTCTTCGGCGTAGATGGGGCCGAGGGAGAAGAAGGCAACGGGGAGGTGCTGAAGGGCGTCGTGATGGAGGCGGAGGAAGTCTTTGGCGTCGTGATGGAGGAGGCCCATGTAGAGCGCGGTGCCGAGAACGACGGCATCGTAACGGTCGAGGGACTGGACGATGGCAGCGGGTTGGGCGACGGCGGGGAAGCCAGCGTTGGTGAGCGCGGAAGCGATCACCTGGGCGACCTCTTCGGTAGAGCCGTATTTTGTGGTGAACGCTACGAGGATTGGGTTGGACATTGAGTCTCCTTGCCGGGATGGAGGGCACCGCAGCGGAGGAGTCGAGGAGGTCTCGCGATTCCGGCGCATTGGCGGAGCAGTCTTTCGGCTGCATGAGAATATACTCGGCAGATTTGACTCCGGCTATGCACGAAAGTGGGAGTTTTCAAATAAAAGTTGTATCGAAGGTAACTGGATGGGTGAGGTCAGGGGGTATCGGGGAGGATGGTGGGGTTCCACCAGGGGCCGTCTGCGCCGATGAGCTGATTTGCCTCTTCGGGGCCCCAGGATCCGGGTTCGTAGGGATAGAGCGGGGCGAGGTTGCCAAGGATGGGCTCGACGATGCTCCACTGTGCCTCGACGAGGTCCTGGCGGGAGAAGAGATCGGGAATGCCTTTGCCGGCGTCGCCGAGGAGGCGTTCGTAAGGGGGCATATTGACGCTGTTCTGGCGGTGGAGCTCGAGTTCAACATCGCGGCCGACCATGTGCTCGCCGGGGGTTTTGACGCGGATGCCGAGGCCGATGGTCATGTCCGGGCTGACGCGGATGCGCATGTGTGCGGAGTTGAGGGGTACGAGTTCTCCGAAGGTTTCGCGGGGAGGGCGTTTGAACTCGATGAGTGCTTCGGTGCAGGTGATGGGGAGCATTTTTCCGGCGCGGATGTAGATGGGGACGCCGGCCCAGCGCCAGGAGTCGATTTCAAGCTTTACAGCGATGAAGGTTTCGACAGCTGAGGAAGGGGCGACGCCGGGGACCTTACGGTAACCGTGATATTGGCCGCGGACGACCGAGTCCTGGGAGAGGGGGCGGACGGCGCGGAGGAGCTCGCTTTTGCGGTCGCGGAGGGCGTCGTGGTCTTCGCCTGTGGGCGGGTCGATGGTGAGGTTGGCGACGACCTGGAGCATGTGGTTCTGGACGACGTCGAGCAGCGCGCCGACTTCGTCGTAGAACTTGCCGCGATCTTCGACGCCGAAGTTTTCGGCCATGGTGATTTGAATGGAGCGGATGTGCTCGCGGTTCCAGATTGGCTCGAAAACGGGGTTGGCGAAACGGATGTAGAGGACGTTTTGGACGGGCTCTTTGCCGAGGTAGTGGTCGATGCGGAAGATGTTTTCTTCGGGAAAGAAGCGGTGCAGGGTGCGGCTGAGTTCCTGGGCGGAGGCGAGGTCTCGGCCGAAGGGCTTTTCAACGACGACCCGCGCGTTGTGGGTACAGCCGGCCTTGGCGAGGCCCTCGGCGACGGTGGCAAAGAGGCTGGGGGGAATGGCGAAGTAGTGGAGGGGGCGCTGGGCGTTGCCGAGCTCTTTGCGGAGCTGGGTGAAGGTGCCCGGGTCTGCGTAGTCGCCATCGACATAGCGGAGCAGGGAGAGGAGCTTTTCAAAGGCGGGCTGGTCGATGCCGCCGTGTTCTTCAAGGCTGTCTTTGGCGCGTGCCTTGAGCTGGTCGAGTGTCCATCCCGCTTTGGCGACGCCGATAATGGGGATGTTGAGGCCCTCGTTGCGGACCAAGCCCTGGAGGGCGGGGAAGATCTGCTTGTAGGCGAGGTCTCCGGTGGCGCCGAGGAAGACGAATGCGTCGGATTGAGCGTTGGCCATGTGTATCCCCTTGCATTGCAGGATAGCCGATTGGGGAGGGAGGCGCCTGAGAGCTGGGGTGGTGGGCATGGGCGAAGCAGCCTGCAGACGTCAACAACCGGCACGATCGAGGTGCGGGCGATGGTTCTTTTTGGGGGGACCCCAAAAGTGCCTTTTTTGCTGTTTTGCAAGCGAAACTGAAAAGTCAAGTTGTTGATTGCATTATGCTTCTATACCAGAAAGCGAAACAAAAGAGAACAAAGTGTGATTTTGGGCGCTTTTTGGTTATTCCGGCAGCGGGGAGGGGGAAATGGGCTCGGGCTTGCGCTTGTGGGACCTGACGTGCTCGCGGACCACGGAATGTGCGATGTGTGCGGCGGAGAGGAG